>Ga0209390_10000116_pt1 | contig 134907 bp, 109 predicted proteins | sample BON01_FD_187212 | JGI IMG/M metagenome (GOLD analysis project Ga0209390, IMG submission 187212) | Freshwater microbial communities from Lake Bonney liftoff mats and glacier meltwater in Antarctica - BON-01 (SPAdes) (version 2) | ecosystem: Environmental > Aquatic > Freshwater > Ice > Glacier...
TCAGGCAATCGTGCTGCCTGCGTTACGTTTTCTCGACAGGCCGACGCATGCCTTCAAAAACGCGCCTTGTCAGCACGATTGCCTGAAGGCCAGAGATATATCAGAGTTGTTCAGAGGCTCCCTAGGGCTTACATGAAGTTGTTCATGTGCCTATTGAAAAAGGCTGCTTGATCACGACGGTTTCTTTGATATGATTGCCGCCACTTGGCTGTTTCGGCTTCGTGCAGTGCCATTTCTTCAACTGAACCATTACGGCAGCCCGATAATCATTGATTCCTATCGCCGCTAATAGCTTATTGCTCACACACGTTCAGCGTATTTTCTTCGCCTTGCTGATCGTCGCTTTGAGTATCATCGCAAGCGCCCCGCAAGTCAGCGCTCAAGTCGAGCTAGCAGAGATTACTGCCGCTGACTCTATTCGTTTGCCGGCGAGTTTCGAGCTCGTCGATTTCTACCTCATTACTGTCGATGTGGGCGATCAGGTCTGGGATAATTTCGGCCACACAGCATTGCGCGTAGTTGATCGCAACACTCGTTCCGATCTGGTTTTCAACTGGGGTTTGTTCGACGCCAGTGATGGCAATGTCACCTTTGCCAGTCACTTCCTGCGCGGCATCTTGAACTACCAATTAGGTGTTTCGCCCCCGTCCTGGGAGTTCGGCCGTTATGAGCGCGAACAACGTACGGTGTGGCAGGACAAGATCAACCTAACTAACGCGCAGAAAGAAATTCTTTATAAGCGCTTGGCGTGGAATCTGCGGGAAGAGAATATTGTTTATTCCTATCAATATTTCTTCGACAACTGCACCACTCGTGTCCGCGATTATTTGAATGAGGCATTGGGTGGTCGGCTCGCGAACGAGAGCCGTGCGCTTGCACGCTCTACTTTCCGCGACGAAGTACAACGCCATTACGCCTCGATTCCACCCGTAGCAGTGTCCTTAGATATACTAATGAACGCACGAATCGATCGTCCCATGACGCAGTGGGAAGAGTTGTTCCTGCCCGCTCAGCTACGCCGCGAGTTGCTGAATTTTCCCTCCGACGTTCTACACAATGGTCAGCGGGCTTTGATGTTGGAAGAGCCTACTGTGATCATGGAGTTTACTCCCCCTAAACCCTTAGCGAGTGGCTACTATTTCGTGGGTGCAGTTCTGCTAATCCCTGTCGTTTTTCTCTTTCTGATGTTTCAGCGCATCCCGCTGTCCTCATTCACCAGCCAGCCGGGCTTTACGCTGCGGGCTCCTCAAATTAGTTATCGTTTGATGGGCCTGTTGACCTTAGTGGTTAGTTTAGCCAGTGGTCTTTTGGGCTTGATTATGAGTTTTGGCTGGCTAGCCTCAGCCCACTTGGACCTTCATCAAAATCTAAACCTCCTGCTGTTCTGGCCCACCGATATTCTCGGCATCATGTTCGCGTTACGCTGGTTGATTGCTGGGCGCAGCTACACCGTGAGCTCCACTTTACATAACGTAATCGTGCTGTACTTTATCCTGCACCTCCTAGCCGCTCTCGGCTATGTATTCGTTAGCCTTACAGGCATCGCCGAACAGAATGTGGTGTCTCTGTCGATCTTCGTTGCGCCCGTACTCATGGCCTTCGCCATTTTAGTATGGAACGCGGGCTTCAGCCCCGTACGCCGCATGCGTTTCTCCTAAGTTCAAGCACTGTTTTGGTGCATTTCATCCCTGCTTACCTCTTTTTCTAGTAAACTGAAAGTGCCTCCTTGACGGCCGCAGAGTGCCGGTTCACGGCGTTCTATGCAGCGCTTGGCGTTATCGAACATTTGCTCGATTTTTCATTTTCAAGTGTCTTCAAAAATGCTAAAGTCGCTTCCTTAGTTTTCTGACAAATCGTTATTTTACGTTTTAGGAGAGTCCAAGTGAACGCCGCGTTTACCGCCGAAGAGTTGCAATTTCAAGAAGATGCCCGGCAATTCCTCGAAGCCGAATTCCCTAAGGACATCCGCGCTAAAGTCGAGCAAAGGATTCGTCTTGAGAAAGACGATTACGTGCGTTGGCAGAAGATACTTTTCGAGAAAGGTTGGGCGGCGCCTAATTGGCCAGAGGAGCATGGTGGCACCGGTTGGACAGCTGTGCAGAAATACATCTTCGCCGAGCAGATGGCGCGTTTCGGTGCTCCCGAACCCGTCGCTTTTGGCATGAAGATGGTCGCGCCCGTGATCTACAGCTACGGCAATGAAGAGCAGAAGAAACGCTTCCTGCCGGATATTCTGGCCAGCAACGTGTGGTGGTGTCAGGGTTATTCCGAACCCAATTCCGGCTCCGATCTCGCCTCTCTGAAGACCTCCGCCGTGCGCGAGGGTGATCATTATATTGTGAACGGTACGAAGACTTGGAACACCTTAGGCCAATACGCCGACTGGATTTTTTGCCTCGTGCGCACAGATAACTCGGTGAAAAAACAGGAAGGGATAAGCTTCCTATTGATCGATATGAAGACGCCCGGCATCAAGGTCTCGCCGATTTATTTGATCGATGGCACGCCGGAAGTCAACGAAGTATATTTCGAAAACGTTAAAGTCCCAGTAGAGAATCTGATTGGGGAAGAGAACCAAGGCTGGACTTATGCCAAGGTCTTGTTGACCCATGAGCGCACCAATATCGCAGGCGTGCCACGCTCGAAAGTACGCTTAGAAAAACTGCGTGCGCTCGCGGCAAAAATCGCCGATGGTCATGGTGGCGCATTGGGCGATGACCCAATTTTCAAGAAGAAAATCGCGGAGGCAGAGATTCAAGTACTAGCGCTGGAGTATGCCGAGTTGCGCGCACTTGCCGCGGTAAGTGTCGGTAAGGCTCCGGGGCCAGAGTCTTCTATTCTTAAGGTCGTGGGCACGGAAGTGGCGCAGTTCATCGACGAGTTATATATGGAGTTGGCGGCATTGCAGTCGCTGCCTTTCGTGCCGGATCAGTTCACCGAGGGTTTCTCAGGGGAAGAGGTCGGTGAGAACGGCGAGGCGGCCACGGCATTGAATTATTTCAATAATCGCAAGGCGTCTATCTACGGTGGGTCAAACGAGATCCAGAAAAACATCATCTGTAAGGCCGTGCTGGGTCTGTAAAGACTGCACGAGGATAATCGGGAACTAACGTGGATTTTTCATACAGCGACGAGCAGCAAATGCTGCAAGACAGCGTGCAGAAATTTGTGCACAGACATTATTCCTTCGACGATCGCAGTGCGATCCTCGAGAGCAGCAAAGGCTATAGCGAACAGTGCTGGGAACTGTTTGCCGAGCTTGGCTGGTTGACGGTGCCCTTTAGTGAAGACGACGGCGGTTTCGGCGGTCTCGCCACCGATATGATGGTATTGCTGGAGGAGTTCGGCAAGGCCATGGTTGTGGAGCCCTTTGTTCCCACCGCCGTGCTCAGTGGCGGCCTGATTGCTGCGCTAGGCAATGAGCAGCAGAAAGAGCAAAACCTCGTCCCACTGATGGAAGGCAAACTGCAATTAGCTGCGGCCCTGTATGAGGCCGATGGTCGCTATAATCTTGCAAGCGTCAGCACCATCGCTAGGCGCGATGGGCAGGACTATGTCGTCAACGGCGGCAAAATACTCGTCCTAAACGGCGAGGCGGCTAAGCAATTGCTGGTGAGCGTGCGCACTGCTGGTGCATCGCGCGACGAGCAAGGTATCTCCGTAGTATTGATCGACTCTGATAGTACGGGCGTGCATAAAAAAGCCTACACCACTGTCGACGGCCATCGCGCCGCGCAGATTAGCTTCACAGATGTGCGGGTGCCAGTTGCGAACTGCCTAGGCACAGAGGGCGAGGCTTTGAGCGCGGTACTTAGCGCCGTTGATCGTGCTACCTTGTGCGTCAGTGCAGAGGCCGTAGGCGCTTTGGATATGCTCCTGCAAAAGACCGTCGAATACAGTAAAACCCGTAAACAGTTCGGCACAGCAATCGGCACTTTCCAGGCTTTGCAGCATCGAATGGCGGATATGTTTATCGAATGTCAGCTGGCGCGCTCCATTGTTATGATGGCGGCGATGAAGCTAGACAGCGATATTCCAGATGAAGAGAAGGCCCGCGCCGTGTCTGCGGCGAAGAGCCGTGTGGGCAGAGCGATTCGCAAGGTTGGTCAAGAAGCGGTGCAATTGCACGGTGGTATCGGCATCACGAACGAGCTGGACGTTGGCCATTTGTTCAAGCGCGTCACAGGAATCGAGACATTGTTTGGCAATTCCGATTTCCACACAGCCCGTTTCGCAAGCTTTTAGGACTATGTCGCGTGAGTGAATTAATTTTAGTACGCCACGGCCAGGCGTCATTTGGTGCTGAGTCTTACGATAAATTGAGCCCACTTGGCATAGAGCAAGTGCAATTACTCGCGCAGCATTGGCAGGCAAATGAAGAACAATTCGATCACCTGTATTGCGGCGAATTGCTTCGTCAGCGCGAAACTGCCGCGCTGCTCCAGTCTTTAGTTGCAGAGTCTGCGCGAGATCCCAACATACATGCGGGCCTCAACGAGTATGATGGCACCCCTATAATTGACCTGTATCTGCGTGATCACCATCGCTCGGACACGCCGCTACAACTTCCAATACTTGACCGTAAAGAGTTTCAGTTGATCTTCGAAGCGGCCACTTCCAAATGGATTGAAGGGGGCTTGGTGCCTCAGAGCCATGACACGGATTTCGAGCCTTGGTTGGACTTCAAGGCACGCATACATAACACCATGGATGAGATAATGGCACGTCATGGTAATGGTAGTCGCGTGCTAGTATCGACGTCTGGTGGAGTAATCGCCTTGGCGTTGCAACGAGTGTTAGGACTGCCTGATGCTCATGTAATTGCAGCAAATTGGATGGTGAATAATAGTTCGGTCACGCGCATCCGTTACGGCGGTGGGCGTGTATCATTGGCTCTGTTTAATGGGCTCTCCCACTTGGAGAAGCCACAGCTGCGTGACAAGATTAGCTTTCGATAAACACGGGAAGATGTTTTGGTGAGTACACAGGCTTTGTTAGATAAAGCGGGCGCCGTGCGTGCTGGCGAAGAACTCGACCTCGCAGTGCTACGGGAATACCTGCAAGCAGTGCTCGGTGGAGATCTTTCTGCATTACAGGTACGGCAGTTCCCCGGTGGTTTCTCCAATCTCACCTATCTACTTAGTGTAGGCTCGCAAAAATGGGTGCTGCGGCGCCCTCCCTTCGGCAGTAAAGTGAAGTCAGCCCACGATATGGGGCGCGAGTTCAAAATTCTGAGTGCCCTAGGCAGTGTGTTTCCCTACGCCCCAACACCACTTCATTTCTGTCAGGACCATGCCATCTTAGGCTGTGACTTCTATTTGATGTCTTGCATCGAAGGCGTGGTCATTCGCAGGGACTATCCCCCACAGATGCTGCTAACACCGGCGCAGGTGCGCGAGCAATTCTTCGCGCTATTCGACGTGTTGGGAGAGCTGCACTCCGTGGATTTACACAAGGCCGGACTAGAGAGCTTTGGCAAGCCAGAGGGCTATGTGCGTCGGCAGGTTGAGGGATGGAGCAAGCGCTATCGCGATGCTCGTACGCCCGATGCGCCGGACTGCGACAAAATCATACAGTGGCTGCACGATAAGATGCCTGCCGAGAGCGGCATGGCGCGCATCATTCATAATGACTACAAGATGGACAACGTAATTTGGTCGGCTGACGATCCACTGAAGGTCATAGGCGTGCTGGATTGGGAGATGGCCACTGTAGGTGACCCGCTAATGGATTTAGGTTGCACGCTGGGCTATTGGGCCGAAGCGGGGGACCCAGACTACCATCGACAGTATCGTGCCATGCCCAGTGATGTTCCTGGTGCGCCAACGCGCGCCGAAATTGTGGAGCGATTCGCACAACGCACTGGTTTAACGGTGGACCGCATCGACTTCTACTTCTGCTTCGGCATGTTCCGCTTGGCCGTAATTGGTCAGCAGATCTACTACCGTTATCATGAAGGCCTAACTAAAGACCCGCGCTTTGCAGCCTTGATTCATAAAGCGCATAGCCTGCACAAGATGTGCGAGTCCGTGATCGAACGCTCGTCCCTCTAACAAATCTTTACGCCTTCTTAATCTCTTTCCTACGTTGCTTGCGAGCGCTGCGCTCGAAGGCGCGCTTCCATTTCCCCTTCCTGAAAATGTGCAGATACATGCTGGACTTGATGACATAGTCCGCGATCAAGGCCGCATAAATCCAATACACACCTAACCCCGCGAAGTAGAAAATTGCCGTCAATACGACGCGGCCGAAGAAGATGCCAGAGAACATGATTTTGGCTGGGGAGCGTGTGTCGCCAGCGCCACGCAGAGCGCCACCTAGAGTGAACTCTATCGACATCATGGGCTGCACGATCGCGACCATGATGGTCAGTGCAACTAAGTGGTCGAGGATTACATCACCGCTAATGAAGAAGCTGCCGATGGTGCGGGCATTGCTGCCGAGAATGATGCCGAAAGTGAGCATGATGCCGAAGGCGATACGCAAGTTTCGCCACGCCACGCGCTCGGCTTCCTCGGGCTCCTTGGCGCCAAGGAGCTGGCCCACCATAGTGGAGGTGGCGATAGAGAAACCCATGCCGATTACGATAGAGAGCGAGAGTATATTCACGCCAATACCGTAGGCCGTGAATGCTTCCGTGCCGAATAGCGATACCACCCACATGAAGGTGATGATGGAGGTATTGAACAGCGCCTGTTCGATGCCTGCCGGTACTGCGATACGCACGAGATGAGCGAGGCGTTCGCGACTAAAGAATATCTGGGCGCGCGGCTTGAGAATGAGGTGCTGGCGCTGCCACATGAACAGAAATAGGGCCGCCGTGAGCAGGTAGGAGATGCCAGTGGCGAAGGCCGCGCCCTGTACACCAAACTTCGGCAGGCCGAAGGCTCCGTAAACCAAGGTATAGGCCAGTGCGACGTTGACAACATTGCCCAGAGCCACGACCCACACCGGGGTTAGGGCGTCACCTGCGGCGCGCAGGCCTGCGCCGAGCACCGCGAGGAAGGCGAAGAAGACATTGAAATAGATCAATATCTTCAGATACTGGCCTGCCTCAACGAGTAAGTCGCCCTCTAGCCCGAAGATGCCGACTAGGGGTTGCGCGACGAACTGGATGACGACGCATAACAGTAGTGAGGCGATCACTGCGATCATCATGGACAGTTTTACCACGCGATCCGCCTCTTCATGGTTCTTGGCGCCCCAGGCATAGGCGACCATCGCGGTGGTGCCCACGGTGATAGAGAAGAGGATTAGCTGTATCGCCATATAGATGCGGTCGGCAGCGAGTACGGCTGCGACTGCGCCGTCGCCGAGACTCGCGACGATCTTGATGGCAGAAAGATGCACCATTGAGAGCAGCAGATTGCCCACGATGGTTGGCGCGGCAAGGCGCATCAGGCTTAGGCGCAGTGGTGCCGGCGGCTCTACAGGAAGTTCTATGGGACGATCATCGGGCATCATCGGGTCCCGATCCTTGGCGGATCAATGAATGGAATTGCCGTAAAAAAGGTTCTGGTATGCAGCGAACAAGGGTTTGTAGGCCCGAAGCGAGAAAAACGCGGCAAGAATACGCCTGTGACGGCGTGCTGGCAATTCTTCATCGCATTGAAGTTGGCCATGCTCTGCCTTGACCCATCGTAGGAGATAAAGTATTTTCAGGCACCTGAACGCAGCCCACCGGCAGTGACTATGCCTATAGATAACTTGGCATCCCCCGTTTACCTGACCCTATAAGAAGAACTAAACGTGACCGAATCTCGCAAGAACACCTTAATGCAAAAAGTGATTGTCTGTGCGGCCTTCCTTAACGGCTTCGTCATCATGACAATCGAACTGCTGGGCGGCCGCGTGCTGTCTCCCTACTTTGGCACTAGTGTCTATGTGTGGGGCAGCATCATTACCATTTTCATGCTTTCCCTCTCACTGGGCTATCTATGGGGCGGACGCTTATCTTCGCGCAATCCCAGCCATGGGATGTTCGCCGGCTTCTTCGGGCTTTCTGCGCTTCTGTCATTGCCGATCATCTTCTTCGCTGAGTGGACAATGACGCAAGTGTTCTTAGTCGTCGAAGACCCGCGCTATGGCTCCTTAATAGCTGCGACGCTTTTATATTTCCTGCCTATCTGCTTTATGGGTATGGTCTCTCCCTACTCGATCCGCTTGTTGGTCAGCTCCGAAGAGCACAGCGGCCGCATGGCGGGGCTACTGTATTTCGTCTCGACCCTCGGCAGCGCACTTGGTACTCTACTCACATCGTTCTATTTCGTCCTCTGGTTTGAAATCGACACTATTATGTGGGGGGCTGTCTCCGTCCTATTGTTAAGCGGGGCCGCCATCTTGATCGTTCATAGGCTACCGGTTCGTGAAGCGACGGGAGTTCATCGTTATGAAAACTAAAAAGACTTTGCATCGCAGTATCAATCCTTGGCAGCAGTGCGTTCTGTATAGCCTGTTAGCCTTAGCCTCTTTATTTACAGGCGTTGTCACTGCAGAGACACTCCACGAGGAGCGCTCGGTATACCGCAATATTTTTGTCACAGAAGTCGACGGTCGCCGTTGCCTGCTATTCAATGCGGTGCGCGGTGAGCGTAATCAAACCTGCATGAATATGCGTAACCCGAAAGAGTTCGTCTTTCATTATGCGCGTATGACCATGGCTGGCCTGTTAGTCAATCCAGACCCTAAGAATATCCTCATAGCTGGCTTGGGTGGCGGTACGCTGCCTACGGCGCTGCATGAGCTTTACCCCAACGCCAAGATTGAGATCGTAGAGATCGACCAGGCGGTCGTGAATGTGGCGAAGAATTTCTTCAACTTCGAAGAGAGCGAAAGCGTTGAGACACATGTGGTGGATGCGAGGGTATTCATCAAGCGTGCAGGGCTGGCCGGGCGTAAGTTCGACTTCATCGTGCTGGATGCCTTCACTGGCGAGTATATTCCCGAGCATATGCTGACGCAGGAATTCCTCGAGGAAGTAAAACAGGTGATGACGCCCGATGGTGTTCTGATCTCCAATACCTTCTCTACAAGTGAGCTATACGCGCATGAATCGGAGACTTACCGTGCGGTGTTCGGCGACTTCTTTAATCTGAAGATGAGCGGCTCTGGCAACCGCGTGATCATCGCGCAGCAGAAGACACTGCCAAGCCTCGGCACGCTAAAAGCCAACGCCCAGCCACTCCATGAGACCTTGAAGCCCTACGGCGTTGAGATTCTAGAGTTTCCTGGGCGCATGGGCACGCGCCCAGACTGGGATCAGACGCGACGCGTGCTTACCGATCAGTTCTCGCCCGCCAACCTATTGGGCCGCTAGTGCATGCGCTCCATTCGGAACAGATAGAAGTAACACAGCGTCGCCGACATCCAGCTGATATAGAGCGTCCATAAATCATGAGAGATGAAATGGGCGCCGCGCAGCTGTTGCGCGATGCCGAACACTAAACCCAGGGTTAATACTCCTCCTAGCACATGAAAGCGCCAGCGCGGCTTGAAGTGGCGCGCCAGGAAGAATAGGCCTAACCAGCAATATACGCCACTGGCATGCCCGGCGGGGAAACAGCCCCCCGGGCTTTGCCCAGGTATGCGCCGATCGAATAGGTTTACAAAAGTCTTCTCCCCGCCATAGCGCGCCAAGTCCCAAGGGCAGTCCAAGGCGCTATATTCCTTCATTAGATTAACGATGGCCGCTGTTATTAAGGCGGATGCCAGCACGTAGTAGAGGCCCTTTCGATAAGGTCGCAGGGGCTGGATAAAGTGGCTAAGAACTATGGCCACAAGCAGAAATAGCGCTGCGCCCCCCACCAATGTGCGCCCGCGGTCGTGGATAATATGACTTGTCAGCCAGGCGTCCTGTAAGCGCCAGGTCCCGCCCTGCCAGCGATACAGTAAGTCGCCCAGCAGTAAATCTCCCTGACCAAATATAAGAAAGGCATTGCCGAGCACAAACGCGGCAGCAGGGAAAAGAATGAAGAGTCGAAAATCGCGTGTCATGCCAGCTTGTCTCGTGTTCGATCAGGTTTATTAATAGGAATTTAGGATAAAGCTCCTAGCTTAAGTCTTTCTTAAGACTGGGTGGGCAGACTAAGCAGCGTAACTCTTAATGGTAACTTCCTACTGGTGGGTGTAATGAGAGATTGTACATGCCTGAGCTAATCTTACGGGCAAAGTCTGCGCTATTTAGGGCAAAGAGTAGCTCCGCGTTTATTCTGCTGGCTGCCATTGTTTTTGTGCTGGGCTATAACTTCGCGTTCTTTCGGAATGTATTCGAGCGTTACTCGGCGCCGGGCAACCTTGCTTTCTTCATTTCTCTCGCGGTACTGCTATTTAGCCTTATCGCGTTCTTCCTCGGCTTGGTGCTCAATAAGTTCACCTTCAAGCCCGTCTTAATGTTTCTATTCCTAGCCGCTGCGATGGCCAGTTATTTCATGAATAGCTACAACGTGATTATTGATACGAACATGATACAAAACTCTATCATGACGGACTCGCGCGAGGTCGTCGATCTTATTAGCCCGCGCCTTTTGATCTATTTTATATTCTTGGGATTACTCCCGGCTTATCTCGTCTACCTAATTCCCATTAGCTGCAAGACCGCAACTAAAGAGATTCTAAGTCGCCTTAAGCTTCTTGGCGTTTTGCTCCTACTCATAGTTGGCAATATGATGTTGATGTCGGAGCAATATGCCAGTTTTATCCGTGAGCAGAAAGACCTGCGTTACTACACGAATCCACTTACCTTCGTCTATTCCACCGGTAAGTTTGTGGATGAACTCCTACGCGTAGATCACACAGGCCCGCGTTTGCCAATCGGAGAGGATGCCTATATCGCCCATAATGGCGATGCGCGCAAACTCGTAGTGCTGGTGGTGGGCGAGGCGACCAGGGCCGACCATTGGTCGCTCAATGGTTATGAGCGCGAGACTAACCGGGCCCTGCCCAAGCACAATATTGTAAATTTTCCTAAGGTGAGTGCCTGCGCCACTTCGACGGCGTTTTCCTTGCCTTGTATGTTCTCTGCAATCCCTTTCGATGATTTCCGTCTGCGTGATGCGAATGCCCAAGAGAATGTGCTGGATGTGCTCAAACGAGCGGGTGTAAATGTTTTATGGCGCGATAATAATTCCGATTCCAAGGGCGTCGCGGATAGAGTTACGTTTGAAGATTTTCGTAGTGCTGAAGTGAATCCGGTGTGCGATGACGAGTGTCGAGACGTGGGCATGCTCAGCGGTTTGGATGACTATATCGTTAGCCACCCCGAGGGCGATATCGTGATTGTGTTGCATCAAATGGGCAATCATGGGCCAGCATACTATAAGCGCTACCCTAAAGAGTTCGAATTCTACACGCCAGTTTGCGAATCGAATCAGCTTGAGAATTGCAGCCGCGAAGAGATCAACAACGCATACGACAATGCCGTGGTCTATAGTGATTTCTTTCTCGCGAATGTCATCGAATTTTTAGAGCCCAAGCAGAAAGAGTTCACCACCGCGATGTTCTACATGGCGGATCATGGGGAATCATTAGGCGAGCTAGGGCTTTACCTGCATGGACTACCCTATGCCATCGCGCCAGAAGCCCAGACTCACGTCGCGGCAGCGATGTGGCTTGGCGGCAATCTAACGGAAGAGGCACGTCAAGCGTTAGCGACCCATGCACAGAAAGAGCTTTCACACGATAATTACTTCCACACCATACTAGGGATGCTGAAGGTCAATACCACAATCTATGACCCGGAACTCGATATCTTAGCGCCCGTCAAATTTTAAGGGCGGCTCGTGTCGCCTCGTTAATCGCGCGCTTCGCGTCGAGTTCCGAGGCGACATTCGCGCCACCAACTAACTGACAGGGCATCTCTAGACCAGCCTCTAATTCCCGCAGGGGTTCTTGTCCCGCGCAGACCACGATATTGTCTACTTCCAATAAACGTGGTTCGCCATTGACAGTGAGGTGCAGTCCCTCGTCATCGATGCGCTGATATTCACAGCCCGCCAACATTTGCACGTGACGCTTCATGAGACCGAGGCGATGAATCCAGCCTGTCGTTTTACCAAGATTAGACCCTATCCGCGTTTGTTTACGCTGCAGTAAAAATATCTGCCTTGGGGATGCCTCGAGTTCTGGGTTTACCCCTTCGATACCGCCGCGCGCCGCCATCGTCATGTCTACGCCCCACTCTCGCATAAAAACGGGGATGTCTTGGCTAGGGCTCGCCTTGCCGTGGCTAAGGAATTCCGCCACGTCGAAACCGATGCCACCCGCGCCGATAAGGGCGACTCGCTTACCTACTTGTACCTTGCCACTGATGACATCGACATAGCTCAGAACCATTTCATGGTCTATTCCCTCGATGTTTGGTGTACGCGGAATTATGCCGGTAGCCAGTGCCACAAAATCGAATTTCTCGGCGTTGAGTTGAGCGTTGGTCACTCGTGTGTTGAGCTTGATTTCCACGCCTAATACCTGCAGGCGCTGCGCGAAGTAGCGTAGAGTCTCATTGAACTCTTCCTTGCCGGGGATGCGTTTGGCTAAATTGAATTGTCCGCCAATGTGCTGCGCACTGTCGAACAGAGTGACTTTGTGCCCACGCTCGGCTGCCGTGGTGGCGAAGGCTAGGCCTGCCGGGCCGGCTCCTACTACGGCGATGCGTTTTGGGGCAGTCGTGGGGATGATCCGAAATTCCGATTCATGACAGGCCGCAGGATTCACAAGACAGCTCGTGAGCCGGCCGTTGAAGATATGGTCGAGACAGGCTTGGTTACAGCCAATGCAGGTGTTGATCTCGGCGCTGCGATTAGCGGCCGCTTTGTTAACGAAATGCGGATCGGCCAGGAACGGGCGGGCCATCGAGATCATGTCTGCGTCGCCGCGTGCCAGTACCTCTTCTGCAATCTCTGGCGTATTGATGCGATTAGAGGTAATGACGGGGACTGGAAGATGGTCGCGATATTTCGCTGTCACCCATGTAAAAGCGCCTCGTGGCACCTTTGTGGCAATCGTCGGGATTTGGGATTCGTGCCATCCAATGCCCGTGTTGATGATGGTCACACCCGCTTGGGCGAGTGCCTTGCCCAAGATCACTGTTTCCTCAAAGCTACTGCCGCCCTCGACCAAGTCCAGCATAGAGAGGCGAAAGATAATGATGAAGTTTGCGCCGACGCGCTCTCGCGTGCGGCGCACAATCTCTAGCGGCAAACGAATGCGGTTCTCGAAGCTTCCTCCCCAACGGTCTTTACGCTGGTTGGTGCGCTTGGCGATGAACTCGTTGATGAAATAGCCTTCGGAGCCCATGATCTCCACGCCGTCGTAGCCGGCTTCCTGACAGAACGCAGCAAAGTTCGCGAAGTCTTCGATCTGTTGCAGTATTTGTTCTTCGCTTGCCTCGTGTGGCACATAGCGATTGATGGGTGCCTGAATCGGTGACGGGGCGAGTAGGTTCTCGGTTCGAGAATAACGGCCCGTATGCAAAATTTGCAGGCAGATCTTGCCGCCCTCTTTGTGCACGGCGTCAGTGATCACTCGATGTTTCTCAACAGCGCCTTCTTGTTGGAAGACCGGTAGCTCTCCAGGGGGTAGGCAATGCTCATTGGGCATGAACCCACCTGTGACGATAAGGGCCACTCCACCGGCCGCACGCTCTGCGTAGAAGGCAGCCATGCGGGCATGGCTGTCGGGAATATCCTCTAGCCCTGTGTGCATCGAACCCATAAGAACGCGGTTACGTAATTGAGTAAAACCTAAGTCGAGCGGTTCGAGCAGATGCGGGTAGGACATGTTTAGCCTCATTCACCAACGTGGACGGTTAAGATGTCGCATTCGGAACCATGCAAGACCTTGTTTGCGGTGGAGCCGAGTAGCAATTTCCAGCCTGAGCGGCCATGGCTGCCGATCACGATAAGGTCTGTTCCCAACTCCTGCGCCATGCTGCGAATCTCTGTGGCTGCCGAGCCAACCACTATGTGCTGCTGCAACACGTCGATGCTACATTCTTTGCCAATATCAGCTAGGCGGTCTTTGGCGATTTGCATCGCCTCCTCCTGCATCTGGCTGACATTAATGGCGTAGGCGTCGATGGGGTAGGCGGCTGCAATTGGCTCCACGACATGCACGAGATGGAGCTTGCCGCAGTCACCGCCGGCCAATTTCTTCGCGCGCTGAATGATTTTCGTTGACTCGTTTGATAAATCGATTGCGACTAAAATCTTCTGATATGTGCTCATGATTTACTCCTTTAATTCATCCAGATACGTCTTTAGTGTATCACCATGGCGTGCGTGAAACGTAAATTATAGATAGGGTGAAAATAGCCACGCGATTGAGTCGCGCAGACGCACAGGAAGCGAGCGATTGGCGATATCTTCCTTGGTAATCTGTTCTGCATTAGCGCGCCGTTTCAGGAAGTAGTCGCTCAATTGTCGATTAGTCTGTGCGCTGAATAATTCGACCCCTAACTCATAGTTCAGGCGCAAACTGCGTGGGTCCATATTGGCCGAACCAATTAGGCTGTAATGGTGGTCGATTAGAAGAATTTTCGAGTGGATAAACGGCGCTGCTTGATAGGCGACGTATAGGTCAGTTTCTAGAATATGGCGCAAGATGTTGCGTGAAGCCCAATGGGCGGGTTTGATATTGTTCTCGCCAGGCAGGAGAATTTGTACATCTACCCCGCGGAGGTGGGCGGCAATCAGGGCGCCTATGAGGTCCTGGGTTGGGAGGAAATAGGGCGTCATGATCCAGACGCGATGTCGCGCTGAACTGATTACGCCAAGCATCAAGTCACTGAGTCTGTCTAGGAACTTATTAGGCCCATCGAGCACCAGCCTGCTCCACACCGGCGCTACCGTTTTATTGGGATTGCTATGTCGAAAAGGGCTCAACTCCCGAGTGCCTCGGCAATAATGCCAGTCACGCCGGAAGGCCCATTCCAATTCGTCCACTATGCGACCCTGCAAGCGGAAATGGATGTCCATTACCCGATGTATGTTTTCGCTTCGTTCTGCTAGGTGCCTGTCGCCAATATTAGAGCCGCCAGTGAAGGCGTAGAGATTGTCGATGATCAACATCTTGCGATGACTGCGCAGGTTCAGATTCAAAGAAGGTGGCAGCAAGGTAATGGGGTTGAAGCGAGTGAACTCAATCTCATGTAGGCTCAACAAGGTGCCAACCCGGCGCAGGCTCATCCATTCACCCATGCCATCGACGATGACTTTGACCTCTAGCCCGCGCTCTTTTGCGGCTACAAGAGCGTCGATGAATTGCTGTCCTGTATTGTCGCGATCGAAGATATACGTACAAAGCAACACGTGGCGCTCGGCATGCGCAATCGCGTCGAGCATGGCGGGGTAGATTGCCTCGCCATTCTCTAGCGCTAGCACCTCGTCGCAGGAGCTAAGTCCTTTCTTAACGACATTTTCGCCCACCATCGATAGTGGGCGGAAATTGCTGCCCTCCGGTTCGGTGATGGTGTCGATAGAGTCTTTACTTAGTTTGGTGACATAGTGACGGCGCGCCGCCGAGTTCACGCGATTGATGCCGAAGATCAGATACAGAATCGGCCCGGCAATGGGCAGGATGATACATAGCGCAATCCAACCAAAAGCTCCGCGAGAATCGGCCTTATTGAGTAGTGCATGGCCCGAGGCCAGCACTGCCATCATGATGTGGACGGGTGGAATAAACCACTGGAGGGTTTCCCAGTTCATGCGCTGTCCTTTTGTTCGATAAGGGCGAGGTCGGCGATCAAGGCCTTGTGGTCAGAGAAGTCGCGCCAATGGCTGCCCGCAGTGCTTTCGCAATGGGTGATCTCTAAGCCGCGCACATAGATGCGATCCATAGAAAGCATCGGCAGAAATGCTGGATAGGTTCTCGCGATTCGACCATTGACGCATTCGTGGACTTCGCGCAGTTGCAGCACCTGTGTTAATCGTTTGTGAGCCGAGAGGCGCCAGTCGTTGAAATCCCCGGCCAGAATCAAGGGTTCGTGTGCCGGCACTGTGCGGTGAATATATTCGATCAAATGCGCGACCTGCAGTGCGCGTTCACGCTCGAACAGGCCAAGATGAACGCAGATCAAGTGCAGGTTGCCTGCGATCGTCCCGTGCAGAAAGCCGCGCTGCGAGAAACTTAGGATCGATGCATCGATATTATCCCAGCGCACGAAGGGTTGGGCGCTGAGGATGGCATTGCCATGATGACCATGTTGATAGATCGCATTCTTACCATAGGCGTGATGATGCCAGACTGTGTCGGCGAGGTATTCGAGTTGTGACTGGGTGGGCCAGGCTGCCACACTCCTCTGGTGCTTGTCGTTCGCGCCTATCACTTCCTGGAGGAACACGATGCTCGCGCCGCTATCGCGAAGGCATTCGCGAATCTTGCTGAGCACCAGCCGCTTCGGACCTAGCGCAAAGCCTTTGTGGATGTTGAGACTGAGTATCCGAAAGGCGTTTGTTGGCATATTTTCTTGGTCTTTCCTAGAAGCAGCTGATGAGCATAGTTACCGTATACAGAATAAAGCGAAGTGCCAGTCCTTAGCTGGCAGCCTTGATCATATTACGGGCAATAATCAGTTGCTGAATCTGGCTGGTGCCTTCATAGAGACGGAACAGACGTACATCGCGGTAGAAGCGTTCGACAGCATACTCCGAAATATATCCAGCACCCCCATGTATTTGCACCGCACGATCCGCAACGCGGCCGACCATCTCTGTCGCGAACAGTTTGCAGGCCGCAGACTCGGTACTCACATTCTCGCCAGCGTCGCGCTTTCTTGCGGTCTCTATGACCATGCAGCGTGCAGCGTAGGACTCGGTCTTGGAGTCGGCCAGCATGGCCTGTATGAGCTGGTGATCGGAAATGGGCACACCAAACTGTTTGCGATTCATGGCGAATTCCAGCGCATCGTCAATGAGCCGCTCGGATACGCCGACGCTGACGCCGGAGATGTGCAGGCGGCCTCGGTCTAACACTTTCATCGCCGTGATGAAGCCCTGGCCTTCCGCGCCGATTAAGTTCGCTGCTGGCACCTTACAGTCCTCGAAAATCACGTCACAGGTCAAAGAGCCTGCCTGGCCCATTTTTTTATCTATTGCGCCAAGTGAGATCCCGGGCGTGCCTTTCTCGATGATAAAAGCCGAGATGCCGCGTGCACCCTTGATCTTCGGATCGGTGCGGGCCATGACATTGAACGTGTCTGCCACCGGCCCATTAGTGATGTAACGCTTGGTGCCATTGATGATGTAGAAGTCGCCCTCGCGCCGCGCAGTAGTCTTCACGGAGCCTGCGTCGGAGCCTACGTCGGGCTCGGTGAGGCAGAAGCAGCCTACCCACTCGCCGCTGGCGTATTTGGGCAGGAAGCGTTGCTTCTGTTCCTCTGTGCCATCGAACACCACGGCGGCGGAGCCGATGCCATTGTTAGTGCCGAGGATAGAGCGGAATGCGGGGCTGGTGCGTCCTAGCGCCATCGCCACATAGATTTCCTCTTCCATCGTCAGGCCTAGGCCACCGTACTCCTCGGGGATAGTCATCCCGAACAATCCTAAGTTTTTCATTTCACGGACTATTTCTTCCGGTATTTGATAATTTTCCGCCACTTCCTGCTCGGCAGGCATTAGGCGTTCTTTGACGAAACGATCCACCATATTGATAAGTTGATCGAGCAGTTCTTGGTCACGAATCATGCGATTTCCTCTTAATGAATTCCCCCAAACACATACGTGCACCTAGAGCTTAAAGACTGCTTGAAGCGAATTCCACCTCTTTATACCCTGTGCTACCATGACTGCCCCATAGCGAGCTTGGCGCCGTCCAATTAGTCTGTGGGGCAGCATCTAAAGGCGCTGCAAACACGATGGGATGTTGGGTTTGCTGTGTTTCAAGGCGTTGTTGCCACGTAGTCGCTGAGGGGAGATTATGAGGGTATGTCCAACTTTGTCGAGTTGTCGCCACTGCGCGTAGCTTGCGTTCGCAGTTCCCCTCTTATGCAACCTTGTTTGCCATGCAAATGAATATTATAGAGAGCGAGTATATGACGGATTCGGAACAGGCATTTATTTACGATGGTGGCAGGAGCGCGTTCGGTCGGCAAGGTGGAGTTCTGGCTCCTTTGCGGCCCGATGACCTGTTAGCCCATGTCATCAAGTCCGTGGTCGGGCGCAACGATTTCCCACTAGAGGCCTATGAAGACGTCATCATGGGCAACACTAACCAAGCGGGTGAGGATTGTCGCAATGTGGGCCGTTTTGCAGCCTTACTGGCGGGAATGCCTCATGCCGTAGGTGGCCTCACCGTCAACCGTCTGTGTGGCTCCGGCCTCGCAGCAGTGCTAGATGCTGCCCGTGGTGTAAAAAGTGCCGAAGGGCAACTGTTCGTGGCTGGCGGTGTCGAGTCAATGAGCCGCGCCCCCCTTATCCTTTCCAAGGCTACTTCGGCCTATGATCGAGGCCAGCAGATTGCCGATAGCACCTTAGGCGCGCGTTTCACTAATCCATGTTTCGCTGCAGCCTTCGGCAATGACACCATGCCGCAAACTGCTGACAATATTGCGCAAGACCTTGGCATTTCCCGTGCTGCTAGCGATGAGTTCGCAGCTGGTTCGCAGGCTAAATACGAAGCGGCGCGTGTTGCCGGCTTCTTCCAGGACGAAATCATTCCTATCGATGTACCACAAGGGCGCAAGCAACCAGCTCTGAGCGTCGATGCCGATGAACATCCACGGCCCGACTCGACGGCGCAGGCGCTGGAGCGCTTGCGTCCCCTGTTCGAAGGCGGCGTAGTTACGGCAGGCAATGCCTCTGGTATCAACGATGGGGCCGCAGCTCTCATCGTCGGCGATCGCCGCATCGGTGAGAAATACAATATACGGCCACGCGCCCGCATTATTGCGGGCGCTATCGCCGGGGTAGAGCCCCGTGTGATGGGGCTAGGGCCAGTATTCGCGGGGCGCAAGGCCTTAGCGAGAGCGGGGCTTAGCTTAGCCGATATGGACGTCATCGAGATCAACGAGGCCTTCGCTACACAGGTGCTTGGCTGCTTAAAGATGCTCGACATTGCTTTCGACGATCCGCGCGTGAACCCCAATGGCGGTGCCATTGCGGTGGGGCATCCATTAGGAGCGTCCGGCGCGCGTATCGCCATTACCACCCTGCGCCAATTAGAGCGTACCGGCGGGCGTTATGCGCTGATCAGTTTGTGTATCGGCATAGGGCAGGGCATTGCTGCCGTTATTGAACGTCTCGACTAAAATTTTATAAGCGCTGTAGAAAGGCGATTCTTAATTATTTGCAATAATCCATTGGGAGATACCGAATGTCTAATGTAGTCAGCTATGAGCTCATCGATAATATTGGCCTAATCACCATCGACAATCCGCCGGTCAATGCCTTGTCCCATGCGTTACGAAAGGGCTTACAAGACGCCATCGCAGCAGCCCAGACCGACGCGAGTGAGGCCTTAGTGTTGCTGTGTGCGGGCCGCACCTTTATCGCTGGTGCGGACATCACCGAATTTGGCAAGCCGCCGCAGTCACCCTCTCTGCCGGATGTACTAGTAAGCCTCGAGAACTCACGCAAACTAGTCGTAGCGGCCATCCACGGCACTGCCCTCGGTGGCGGCTTTGAGACGGCACTTGCTTGTCATTATCGCTGCGCGCTAAGCAGTGCCAAAGTAGGCCTGCCTGAGGTAAAGCTCGGCATTCTGCCCGGCGCTGGCGGCACTCAGCGTGTACCTCGAATTGCTGGGGTCAAAGCGGCTCTGGAGTTGATTACTAGCGGCAGCCCCATTGGCGCAGTGCAGGCTAGCAGCATGAACCTGATCGATGAGGTAGTCGTAGGCAATGATCTTAAGGCCGGTGCGATCTCCTACGCGAAGGAACTTGTCGCGTCTGGCGCCCCTCTTAAGAGAGTGCGCGATATCAGCATCGATCCGAGCGCCATAGAGCCTGGTTTTTTCGAAGGTTATCGTAAGAAGTTAGCCGCCCGCGCACGTGGCCAGATAGCACCCGATCGCATCGTAAGTTGTGTAGAAGCTGCGGTGAACCTGCCGATGGACAAGGGCTTGGAGTTGGAGCGTGCCTTGTTCGCTGAGTGTGTGCAGTCGCCACAATCAGAGGCTATGCGCCACGTGTTCTTCGCAGAGCGTGAGGCAGCGAAGATCAAGGGACTACCGGCGGACACGCCCGTGCGCGAGATCAAGCACGTGGCCATCATCGGCGGCGGCACCATGGGTGGTGGTATCGCGATGTGTTTCGCCAATGTCGGGATTCCCGTCACGATGCTGGAGATCAGCGACGAGGCACTAGAGCGCGGCATGAATATCATCCGCAAGAATTACTCCATCACCGTGAAGAAAGGCAAGATGGATGAGGCTGAGATGGTGCAACGCCTCAATTTAATAGACGGCACTACCTCCTACGATGATCTTAGCAATGTCGATCTCGTGATTGAGGCCGTGTTCGAAAACCCCGACATCAAGAAGGAAGTGTTCGCGAAGCTAGATGCCGTGTGCAAGCCCGGCGCGATCCTCGCATCGAACACGTCTTATCAAAATGTCGACGACATCGCGAATGCGACGAAGCGGCCGCAAGACGTTGTCGGCATGCACTTTTTTAGCCCAGCCAACGTGATGAAGTTATTGGAAGTAGTGCGTGGCGAAAAGACGTCGGATGACGTGCTGGCTACTGTCATGAAGATTGGCAAGAAGATCGGCAAGGTCTGCGCCCTATCACGTGTTTGCTATGGTTTTATCGGCAATAGAATGCTCTCCGGTTATGGCCGTCAAGCACATATGTTATTACTCGACGGCGCGACCCCAGCGCAAGTGGATGCCGCTGCCGAAGAGTTCGGCATGGCGATGGGCCCACTGGCGATGAGCGACCTAGCAGGCTTAGATGTGGGCTATAAGGCGCGTCAGGCGCGCGAGGCCGATGGCCAGGTCATGGACCCTGCGACTCACTGTATCGGTTCAGCCTTAGTAGAAGGCGGCCGTCTGGGGCAGAAGTCTGGCGCAGGTTACTACAAATACGACCCGCAAACCCGCGCGCGTCAGTCCGACCCAGAGGTGGAGGCCCTCATTCGAGAGCACGCCAAGAAACTCGGTGTGACACAGCGCAAGATTAGCGATGAAGAGATCGTGGCGCGGCTGTTCTATCCACTGATCAACGAAGGCGCGCTCATTCTCGAAGAGGAAATTGCGCAGCGCCCAAGCGATATCGACATCGTGTATGTGTATGGCTATGCCTTCCCGAGCGCGAAGGGCGGCCCTATGTTCTATGCCGATCATGTTGGCTTGAAGAAAGTGTATGACACTATGCTGCGCTTCCAGAAGGAATTGGGTCCAGACTACTGGCAGCCAGCTCCCTTGCTAGAGAAACTCGCGATCGATGGCGGCAGTTTCGCTGCGTGGGCGAAGTCTCAGGACTGAGCCTAGCTTCCTAATGCCTAAGGTCTGGAGATTCGCGCATGATCGCTTATGAAACTACTACGCCGGGTGCTCCTTTAGTGCCTGTGGAGTCGGCAACTCCGACGCCACAGGGCAGTGAAGTACTCGTAAAGACGGTGGCCTGTGGCGTATGTCATTCGGACATCCATCTGCATGAGGGCATCTTCAATCTGGGCAATGACAAACAGTTGGAAGTCGGTCGCCCTGGTCAAGTGCTCGGGCACGAGATTTTCGGCGAAGTAGTGGCACTTGGCCCGGATGCGAGTGACGTGGTCATTGGCGATCGCCGGGTATTGTTCCCTTGGATTGGCTGCGGTGAATGTTCTTCTTGCCGCCGCGGTGACGAACATCTCTGCACCCCCGGCCGAGGACTTGGCACGATGGCGAAGGGTGGTTTTGCTGATTTCGTACTGGTACCTCATAGCCGATATCTGTTCGACAAAGGCGATATTGACGACGCCCTAGCCTCCACCTATGCCTGTTCAGGGCTGACGGCCTACAGTGCACTGAAGAAGATCGCTGACCGCCAAGCGGGCGACGAGGTTCTCATCATCGGTGCGGGCGGCGTAGGCATGATGGCGGTGCAGATAGCTCTTGCCATGGGCATCGACCCAATCGTGGCCGATATCGATCCAAGTAAGCTCGCCGCGGCGAAGGCCTTCGGGGTTAGCCGAGTGTTTAATTCTGCGGAGCGCGAGAGTATTAAGGCGATCAAGATGCTCTGCGATGGCGGCGTGTTTGCGGCGCTAGATTTTGTCGGCGCTGAGGCCTCGACTGCTTTCGGCCTGTCCACCCTGCGCAAGGGTGGCAAGTTGGTCATCGTTGGCCTCTATGGCGGCGCACTGAATATTCCTTTGCCCTTTATCCCAATGAATGCGCGCATCATTCAAGGGAGCTATGTGGGTAGCCTGCGGGAGATGGACGAGCTCATGGCCCTGGTTCGTGCGGGCAAGATTGCCCCAATCAACATCGAGGAACGGCCACTTGCCGAGGTCTCAAATGCCTTGGCAGATCTCAAGGCTGGCAAGGTCAGCGGCCGGTTGGTGTTGAGGGGGTAGATCCCAGTGGAATTTGAATTGGTCTCATGGTCGCCTGCAGGCGACCATGAAATCCATTTGGAATGATTAATCGCCCAAGAATTAACCAACAGAGGAAAATCAATGCAATCAACCGAAGAATTTCGCGCCAGCACGCGCGCTTGGTTAGAAGAGAATTGTCCCTCTTCAATGCGCACGCCTATGCAGGAGGACGAAGTAGTCTGGGGCGGGCGTAATGCCAGTTTCGAGAATCCCGACAGCAAGCTGTGGTTGGAGCGCATGGCGGAGAGGGGTTGGACTGCGCCTATTTGGCCGAAGGAATACGGCGGTGGCGGCCTGAACAAGGAAGAGAACCTGGTCTTGCTGCAGGAGTTGCAACGCATCGGCGCGCGTCAGGCGCTCAATAGTTTCGGGATTAGCATGCTGGGCCCAGTCTTGCTCGAGTATGGGACACACGAACAGAAGGCGGAACACATTCCCAAGATTGTGCGAGGCGAGATTCGCTGGTGTCAGGGTTATAGCGAGCCGGGCTCCGGGTCGGACCTAGCATCTTTGAACACGAAGGCCGCGCTGGATGGCGATCACTATGTGCTAAATGGCGCCAAGGTTTGGACCTCCTATGCCGACAAGGCCGACTGGATTTTCTGTCTAGTTCGCACCGATTTTGAAGCAGCAAAGCACGGGGGTATTAGTTTTATCCTGTTCGACATGAAGACTAAAGGCGTGAGCACCCGTCCGATTCTTTTGATCAGTGGCGCCTCGCCCTTCTGCGAAACCTTCTTTGACGATGTGCGCGTCCCGGCGCGTAATCTGGTAGGTACGCTCAACGATGGCTGGACCATCGCTAAGCGCCTACTGCAACACGAGCGTACGATGATCTCGGGTTTTGGCCTTAGTGCGACAGCCAGCAGCCGCTCTCTCGATGTGAGCTCCGTCGAAGGACGAGCGATGCAGGCGCGTGGCGATACAGGCAAGTTGTCAGACCCGGTACTGCGCGACGAGATCGCCCGCTACAAGATCGACGCTGAGGCCTTTGCGTTTACCTCGCAGCGTTCGATGGAAGAGGCGAAGCTCAACAAGGGGCCAAATGCCACCTCGTCGATGCTGAAGAATTATGGCTGCGAGTTGAATAAGCGTCGCTATGAATTGCTCCTACAGGCAATCGGCACGCAAGGCTTGGGTTGGGCCTCTGCGAATAATGAAGATTTCAGCGTCGATGAGCTTAAGGTCACGCGGGAATGGCTGCGCTCCAAGGGCAACTCCATCGAGGGTGGCACTGCGGAGATTCAACTCAATGTCATCGCCAAAAGAGTGCTCGGGCTGCCAGATATGCCCATGCTAACAACGAAGAAGGGGAGCTGAGCATGAGCATGGTATTGAACGAAGATCAGGTAATGCTCAAGGATTCAGCGCGCGACTTCTGTCAGGCGAATGCGCCGGTCAAAGAGCTGCGTCGCGTGCGCGACAGCCAAGACCCCGACGGCTTCTCTCGGGACTTGTGGCAGCAGATGGTTGCACTAGGCTGGGCGGGGATGACGATTCCAGAGGAATATGGTGGTTTCGGGTTTGGCTATGGCGGCTTAGAGGTTGTCTTGGAAGAGACCGGGCGCAATCTGGTGCCAAGCCCGTTAGTGGCTACAGTGCTACTGTGTGCGACGGCGATCAATCTAGGCGGTAGTCAGGCACAGAAGTCTGTACTTCTTCCCTCTATCGCCGCAGGCGAGTTGCTCATGGCATTAGCCCTAGAGGAGACAGCTTTCCACCACCCCACACGCATCGCGTGTAGTGCCGAGCGACAAGGGGCGGGCTTCGTGTTGAATGGACAGAAGACCTTCGTGTTGGATGGTCAGGTGGCAGACAAACTGATTATCGTGGCGCGCACGAGCGGCGCGCGGGACGATGCCGACGGCATTAGTCTCTTCCTCGTGGGTCGCGAAGCACAAGGTCTTAGCGTGCTGCGCTCGGAGATGGTGGACAGCCGCAATGTCGCGAATGTGCAATTGCACAACGTTCAAGTTGGAGAGGAGGCCTTGCTTGGCGAGCTCGGTAAAGGCTTTGAAATTTTGGAGAAGACTCTTGATGTTGGCCGCATCGGTGTGGCCGCAGAGATGCTGGGCAATGCGCAGGAAGTCTTCGATCGCGTCATCGACTACCTGAAACAACGAGAACAGTTTGGTGTGTTAATCGGCGCATTCCAGGGCCTACAGCACCGCGCGGCGACCATGTATAGTGAGTTAGAGTTGTGTCGATCTGCTGTGCGGCGCGCCTTTGCGGAACTCGATGGCGCGCAGGAAGATGTGCCTGCGTTGGCCAGCGTCGCCAAGGCGAAGTTGTCGGAAATTCTAGGCATCATCAGTAATGAGGGCGTGCAGATGCATGGCGGCATTGGCATGACGGATGAGTTTGATATCGGCTTCTATCTCAAGCGCGCGCGGGTAGTGCAGGCGCTGCTGGGTGATGCCGCTTTTCATCGGGATCGCTATGCGGGTTTGAATGAGTTTTGATGGTTCTGTGGTTCTGTGGTTCTGTGGTTCTGTGGTTCTGTGGTTCTGTGGTTCTGTAGGAGCGGGCAAGCCCGCTCCTACGGGTGCCAAATCATGTCATACCCTACTTATGCGACATCTCCACCGCGTCGTACAGCAATTCCTTGCTCTTTAGCTGCAGGCCTCGCGCATAGCCTAAGTTGCGGTTCTGAATCATGCCTACGAATACCAGATCTTCCACTGGGTCTATCCAGAACCAGGAACCTGCGATACCCCACCACCAGTAACTGCCGGCAGACATGCCACCGTTCTTGGCTGGGTCCATCACTACCGCAAAGTCCAAGCCGAAGGCATTGCCCGGGTAGCCTGGAATCTCGGTTTGCCCCGCGGGCAATTGATTCTTGCGCATGAGGTCAACACTGTCGGCGGAGATGATACGCGCGCCATCGAGTGAGCCTCCATTGGCGACCATTTGGGCGAAGCGCAGATAGTCGCCCGCTGTGGAGGTAAGCCCGCCACCGCCTGATAGGAAAGGCACGGGATCGATGAAATCCCCGTTCTCAGGACTGCTCAGGCCATTCGCGCTGGAGGTGTATTCTCGCGAGAAACGCGCGGCCTTGTCTCTGCCCACATAGAAGCTAGAGTCCACCATATGCAATGGCGCGAAGAGGCGTTCCTGCAGGAATTCGTCGAAGCCCATGCCGGAAAGTTTCTCGACCAAATAGCCCTGCACATCTACCGAAACGCTGTAGTGCCAAACGCTGCCGGGCTGCTGTCGAAGTGGAATCTGCGCGAGTTTCTCGACCATGTCCTGCAGTGTGGAATTGCGGTCCAGTACATTGGCTTCGCTGTAGAGCGTGTCGACGCGAGAGCGGGAGAAGGGGCCATAGGTCAGGCCGCCGGTGTGGCTCATGAGCTCGCGCATGGTAATCTTATGGTTCGGCAACTCCGCCATTGGGAGGCCGTTGGGCGCGTCGTCTTTGGCGACGACAAGATTGCTAAACTCGGGAATGAACTTCTCTACTGGGTCGTCGAGACTGAACTTGCCTTCCTCATAGAGCATCATCATCGCCACGCCGGTGATTGGCTTGGTCATAGAGAAGACGCGGAAGATAGTGTCTTGTGCCATGGTGACCTTATTCTCGAGGTCTTGATAGCCATAGGCGTCGCTCTGCACGATCTTGCCATGACGGGCAACAAGGGTGACGATGCCAGCGAGTTGGCCCTTGTCGACCTCCTCGTGCATGCCAGCGGTAAAGGCGGCAAGGCCGGTACTGCTCATGCCGACGTCTTCCGGCGCTACCTGCGCGAGGTCGCGCTCCGCGGCGTGGCCTGCAAAGGTCGCCAAGGTTATTAACAACGCAAATCCTATGCGTGCGAAACCGCTATCAATTTTTCTCATTCTTCCCCCTAAAGTCGATTTTTGTTTGCTCGTCAGGACTCGCAAACCTACGCGGATATAAGCATACTCGTGGCCGAATCTCAATCGCACGGAGACAGTTGGGGTTGCGCTTGAGACAGCAGGCCGGTGCGAGGTAGGGGGCTCAAAAGATCGTGATAGTGGGGAGGGATTAAGGGAGGGAGTGTGCGAGGAAGTGTCGAGCTGGTCCGGCCACAAGCTCAGGGAGGGGAAATAGTGTTAAGGCCTAGTACTGAATTGCTCCTCCAATAGCTTCGCTTGCGCTTCTATCCAAGTGGTGACGCCTGGATGTGGGATTAGGCCCTGCTCATCGGCGCGATACTCTAGGCCTTCTAGAACCGTGGCATAGGGGCCGAAGCCGTGTACGCGAAAGGGAATTACCAAGGCCGTATCGCCGGAGTCGCTCACGCTTCTCACAAACTCGCGAACGTTTTCTTCTGCAGCAATGCGTTTCTCTTCCCAGTCTTCGCGCAGCGTCGCCACTTTCACAGCGCGAAAGGGGTACTGCCCACTAAGCGCAGCGGTGCGTGCTTCTATCTGAGTAATCCAGCGTTGGTCTTCAACGTCCGTCTCGGGGCCATGGGCAAGAATCAACACGTGCTCACGAATCGGGTCTTCGCTGAGGCCTTGTGCGCGGCTAAGTAGTACGTCTGCCATCTGTTCTGCTTGCGCGAGCCCCTGCTCGCTCAGTGCAAACTCTGCTGTGCTACCGATGCGCCAGAATGCCATGCTATGCCCCATCCCTGGTGCGGCATGCTCACTATGAGCGGCTTCCGATTGCTCGCGGCTCGGTGCGCCGTCTTGGAGTCCCAGAATCTGTGCAGTGCGCTCATACCAACTCTCACCACTAATGAACAGGCGCACCACACCAATGCGATTGACACCACGCTCCTCTAGCCGTGTCACCGCCTCTTGGATAGAGAGCGCGTCAGCCATGCCGAAGGCGAGTTCAACAATATAGTCCTGTTGTAAAGGTGCTACGGTGTCCATTACTCCTTGATTCCATTCTTCGCTTCCGCCGTGGGCCATGACGAGGATGCCGAAGCGCGCATCGTCACTCGAATGGGTCTGCGCTAACGTACTTATCGGGCTGAGTATTGCTAGAATCAGCCATGCACTAAAAATTGCTTTCATTGTGTAATCCTTGAAATAAAATTCGCTATATGGAATGAGGTGTTTAGAACTCGTAGTTGACGCTTAGTCTAAAATTTGTGCCTGGGGCCTGCGCCTTGGCGATGTTGTAGCTGTCATCTTCCGCCAAACCTTTGAGGCTGTTCCAAGGGGCATAGGCGGCATCGAATAGATTAAACACGCCGGCTCGCAACTTTGTGTGCGTGCCAAGGTCGAGATATGCCACTAAGTCGACTAAGGCGTAGGCGTCACCCTGCACGCGATCGGTGGCAGACAGGCGGTCCTGATCTCCTGCGAGCGTCAACAATGTTTCTGCGCCCCAGCGACCGTTGTTGGCGTCGAACCGCGCACTGATAACGGCTGTTAGCGGCGATACACTGTCAAGAGGGCGCCCGCTTATCTTGTCTTCGCCGCGTGACCAGGCCAGTGCGCTGCGTAGTTGCCAGGCTTGACTAATCCGCCATGCTGCATTGAGCTCCGCGCCGTAGATCTCCACTTCTCCAATATTGCTGTCTTGGAACAGGCTGATGCCATTGGCCTGCCCGATCATTTTGCTCTCGATGAAATTTTCGTAAGCATTGTGGTACAGCGCCAAAGCGATGTTGCCGTGCTCGAAATCGCTGCGCAGGCCGGCCTCCATACCGATACTCGACTCTGCCTCGAGCTCTGGATTCGGCACGGTGGCATAGCCGTGGCCAAGATTGACGAAAGCCTGATTACTCTCATCGAAGTTAGGAGGACGGTAACCTTCAGCCACCTGCACGAAGGCAGTAGTACTTGGCGTGATGTCATATAGCGCGCCGAAGTTGAAGCTGGCGTGATTCTCCTCGACAGCCACGATCTCATAGCCTCCGAAGTTGCTGATGTCGCCGCCCCCATTCACAAGTGCATCGGTGTGGGGATTCATCTCGTAGGAGTCATATCGAAGCCCCGGAATCAGACGGAGTGCCCCGTCGCCCACACTGATCTCATCCTGTATGAAGATGCCCGCGCGGGTGGTCGCGGTGTCGGGGAAAGTCTTATTAGGAAACTGCTCTGCGGGGGCGAAAGGGTAGCTTGGGATTGCACAGGCCAGAGCGCCGCTGCTTATCTGAATATCGCAACGCTGGCGAGGTCGTGTCGTGTCTGTCCGCTCTGCTGACAGCCCATAGACCAGCGCGTGCTGCAGCGTTTCGTTGCCGAAATTCTTGGTAAGGCTTAGGCCAGCGCTAGTGGTGTTTTGATTGAACTCGAAGTCGGAATAGCGTTGCGCCTGAGTTCCTCTATAGGTCTGTGGATTGCGCGGATCAATGAAGGCATAGCTGGTCCTTAGTTGCTGGGTCTTCTGCTCGCCGTCAGTGCGCTGCCAGTGCAGTTGGGTTTCGATCTGATCCGCGAATGCGAGATTGGCCGTCCAGGAATGGTTCAGGCTAAGGCGCAGGCGGTCAGTGCTGTCCATGCCGTTGGACTCTAGGACTGATGCACTGAGCTCCGAGTCGATGCGCGTAGCAATTTCCTCCTCGGAGGAGTCGATGGTTAGGCGCAGGACATGCTTGTCGCCGGGCTGCCACAAGCTCTTCCACAGCCATGCGTTTGACTCGCCGCCCTGTGGGTTGAGCTTTACTGCGTTGGGGCTCTTCATTTCCTCGAAGTTGCGTTTCGTAAATTGAATGACGGAGCCGAAGTCGCCATTCTGGAACGCATAGCTTAATCCGGTCTTGAGAAGATCGTTGACACTGCTTGCGCTACTGCGCACGTTCAATGCCGAACCTTTCCCATCGGCTAGATAGTCGCGGGGATCCTTGCTGCGCAAGATAACGACTCCGCCCATCGCGTCGGCGCCATAGAGCACGGAAGCCGGTCCACGGATTATCTCCACTGCACGCAGATCATCTATCTCGAATGCGTCCTTGCCATAGGAGGAGGGGCCGGCGGCGTAGATGTCGCTACTGCGAATGCCATCGATTACGGTGAGCACACGATTGCCGCCGATGCCGCGAATGGCAAAGCCTTGATTACCGCCTCTTGAGGCGCTGTCCATTGTCACGCCGGGCTGCAGGCGTGTCACTTCGTTAAGGTCTTCTATGAGTTGGCGTTCGATATCTTCGAGGCTGACGACCGAGACAGTGCCGGCGATCTCGTCGAGTCGGCGCGGGAGTAAAGTGGCAGTGACTAATACTTCTTCCACCTCGTCGACACGCTCGCTAGTCTGCTGAGCGGCGAACACAGCGGGTGCTATGAAACTACACGCGAGCGCGAGACTCAGAGTCCGCAATTGGCCTGGGGGTGTAGTGGATGGTTTTATGCTGGGTGTGCTTAACATGGCATGCTCTCCTAATGGTTCGGGAGAGTCGGGCTTGCTGCCTACGCTAAGTCCGCAGCGCGCTCATGTCGAGGCGCTTAGGGGAAAGTTTGAGTGGCTGGCTGGACTCACTTGGTCAGTATTAATTTTCGATTTGCGGTAATTCGCAGGGTGTAGCGTTCCTCATTGTGAATGATGACGAGCTCGCCCCTAGGCCCCAGCAATTGCGCGCTGTTGATTTCCTGCACACTCACTTTAGTGCGCTGCGGATCGGGTCTATCTGCGGACATTGCTTTGTTGGCTCCTGTAAAGTCGAATGGCTTTGCAACTCTTGGGAGCGATCATAGCAAGAAAATCTAATAATGCAAATGCGAAGCGTTATCATTTAGGAATTAGTTTTACGGGAGAATGACCTAGGGGCACAACGCGCAGAACTTGACAAAGCAGCGCGAGAGCAGGATTATCGCCTTCTTATGAATACTTTGATTCTCAACATATCCATTCAATCCTATTTTTGGTGGCCCGTTTCGATGGGTTGCCAAAAGGGTTATTGTTAAAGAAACCTCAAGGCCGCTCAGGAATCAGGCGGCCTTTCTCGTAAGCTCTACCCCCCGTTATACTATCTCGAAAGCGCCCCCCTGATCTCTGCCTTGGCATTGCACGAGGGCTTGCACATGCATTCCGCACAGGGAAATTCGCAACACGGACATTCTCAACATGGTCAGACTCTATGCCATAGTCATTACCTAAGCGCCGGCGGCGTTAGGGTACAGCGCAGCACTATGGCACTCCCCTATGAAAGCGCCATCTCCCAGTTGCGCGACCGACTCGATACCGAGCGTGGTGTGTTACTCAGTTCCTCCTTCGAGTATCCGGGGCGTTATAATCGTTGGGATGTTGGCTTCGTGAACCCGCCAATTGTGATCACTGCGCGGGGCCGGCAGGTGGATATCGAGGCGCTTAACGCGCGCGGGCGGATTCTATTGCCCGAGTTGGTTCGTGCGCTTGCAGCAGAGCCCGCCATCGCGACAAGGAATTACGACGAGCATTGCCTTCAGCTCCAAATCCACGACGCCAATCCGTATATGGAAGAGGAACAGCGGAGCCGCCAACCTAGTGTGTTCTCGCTATTGCGGGCTATCACGCGGCACTTCTTCAGCACCAAAGACGCTGATTTAGGCCTCTACGGCGCATTCGCCTATGACCTAACTTTCCAGTTCGAGGCAGTGCAGCAGCGCCAGCAGCGCGATCCGAATACGCGTGACCTAGTGCTCTATTTACCCGATGAGATCATCAAGGTTGATCATCACGCCGGTGTAGCCAGACGCCATTGTTATGAATTCGTTTGCCGCCGTATCGATCAGGAGGACAGCGAGCCCCCGCGCGAGACCACCGGTGGTTTTCAGCGTCGCGGCAGCTCCGTCCCCTTCGTACGCGGCGCCTTGGCAGTCAGACATTGTGACCACGGCACTGGCGAGTATGCGGACATCGTGCGCAAGGCCAAGGAGTATTTCCGGCGCGGGGATCTGTTCGAGGTGGTGCCGGGACAGACCTTCCATGAGCCTTGTAGGGACAGCCCGGCGCAAATCTTCACGCGTCTACAGCAGCGCAATCCCGCACCCTACGGCACCTTGATGAACCTAGGCGAGCAGGAATATTTATTAGCTGCCTCGCCGGAGATGTATGTGCGTGTGCAGGGTAGGCGCGTGGAGACCTGTCCCATCTCCGGCACCATTGCCAGGGGCGAGGACGCCATGGCGGATGCACGGCAGATCAAGACGCTACTTAATTCGCAGAAGGACGAGGCGGAGCTGTCGATGTGCACGGACGTCGATCGTAATGACAAGAGTCGTGTCTGCGTTCCCGGCAGCGTGCGGGTAATAGGTAGGCGCCAGGTCGAGCTCTATTCGAGGTTGATTCACACAGTAGACCATGTAGAGGGAGAGCTGGCACCTGAATACGATGCCTTGGATGCTTTCCTTACTCACACTTGGGCAGTTACCGTCACCGGCGCGCCAAAGCAGTCGGCGATACAGTTTATCGAAGATCACGAGAAAACCCCGCGACTATGGTACGGCGGCGCCATCGGCGGCATCGGTTTCAATGGCGATCTGAACACCGGACTGACACTGCGCGCAGCGCGCATCAAAGACGGCATGGCGCAAGTGAGGGTGGGTGCGACATTACTGATGGACTCCGACCCGGAGGACGAAGAGGCAGAGACGCGTCTAAAGGCCAGCGCCATGCTGGCGGCTATTCGCGCCGAAGCCCTACCTGAGAAACACCCCTTGAGTCCTGTCATTAGTGCCAGCGGCGCCCCTCTGCGGGTGCTCATGGTCGATCACCGCGATTCCTTCGTCCACAATCTCGGCAGTTATTTCCGCGAGCATGGCGTTCAACTGCACACTCTGCGACCGGAGTTCGCGAGGGCAAGACTACAGCGCGGCGATGCCTATGATCTGGTGATCCTTTCGCCAGGGCCGGGGCGGCCGGAAGACTTCGCTGTGGCGCAGACACTAGCCTTGTGCATGTCTAGGCAAATGCCAGTGTTCGGAGTTTGCTTAGGCCTGCAGGGCATCGTCGAGTTCTGTGGTGGAAGCTTGGCGAGGTTAGCCGAACCCATGCACGGAAAGCCTTCTAGCATTGTGAATGAAGGCGGCGTTCTGTTCAGGGGTTTGCCGGAGCGGATCACCGTAGGGCGTTATCACTCCCTGCATGCCGAAACGCTACCGGAGTGCCTGCGCGTAACGGCGCAGACTGACACCGGTGTGGTGATGGCGGTAGAGCACCGCACGCTGCCCCTATTGGCAGTGCAGTTTCACCCCGAATCGATCATGAGTTTAGAGGAAAATAGCGGCCGGGCCTTAGTAGCCAATGTTGTACAATACGCCATCGACATCGCGCAGCAACGCGCGTCAACTGCACAGGAAACACAAGACAATGTCCCAAACTACGCACAGTCCTGACGCTAGCCAGCGTTTCATCTTCGAGAACGCCGATATCCGCGGCGAGATCGTGCGCTTAAACAAGACCTATCTGGACACAGTGCGCGGCAAGCAATATCCCGAGCCGGTGGCGGCATTGTTGGGGCAGTTTCTTGCCGCGAGCGCCTTGCTCTCCACTACTATCAAGTTTGATGGACGCCTAGTGCTCCAGGTGCGCAGTGAGGGTGAGGTGAAGGTGATGATGGCGGAGTGCACTAGTAAAGGCGAATTGCGGGGCATCGCCCGTTTTGCGGAGACTCCAACTAGCGAGCAGTTCTCTGAGTTGTTGCGTGACGGAAACCTCGTCATTACGATTGACAGCCGCAAGGGCGAGCCCTACCAAGGCATCGTAGAGCTAGAGGGCAGTAATCTCGCCGAGTGTCTACAAGCCTATTTCTACCAGTCCGAGCAACTGGGCAGTACCTTCTACTTCGCTGCGGACAAGGATCACGTGGCAGGTCTAATGTTGCAGCAGCTCCCGGGGCAGTTGCATAAAGACGAAGACGAGCGCAGCCGTCATTGGGAGCACTTCTCCACGCTGGCGCGTACCATCACCGACGAGGAATTACTCAGCCTGCCCAACGCAGATATATTGCACCGTCTCTATCACCAGGAAGAGCTGCGAGTATTCGCGCCGCGGGATTTGAAGTTCGCCTGTAGTTGCAGCCGCGAGCGCACAGCACGTGCAGTGTCTGCCCTCGGCAAAGAAGAAGTAGACGAGATTATTGCGGAGCAGGGTGGCGTAGAGATCAGCTGCGAGTTCTGCGGCACCGAGTACAACTTCGGGCCGGGTGAGCTCGCGCTGCTGTTCGAAGGGGCAGAGGACGGTACCTCGCACTGATAAATGGGGTCAGAGTAAAAATACAGTAGTTTGCTTTGCTGAATAAATGAGAAGCCCCGTATTTTTACTCTGACCCCATTTATATCGTCGCGCTAATCTCTTGCGCGGAGCGTGCGTGTCGATAGCTCATCCAGATTAGGAACTGTAGGCCAAATAGTAGGGATGCGCCCACTAGGTGCATTGGCTGTACGAAGGCTGGCATGCCTAGATGTCCTAGGGCGGCTCCCGAGACAATCGCCAGACCAATCACCATTATCATGGCGATCGTGAAGCGGGTCAGTGTGTGGGTCCAACCGACGGAGCGCACCAGCAGGGCAATTAGCCAGAGATTGGCGAACAAGACGACGGCCGAAAAACTGCGATGCACATAGAAGAACCAAGGCAGCGCGTCTACCCAAGAGGAGCGGTCTGCGCCTTGCGTATGGTTAAGATAGTCCACCATCTCGCGCACCTGCGTGCCCATCGTCACTTGAATCACCGTCAGTGCCATGACGATATAAAGCCATTTCTCGAAGCGCGGGTCGATGCCTTCGATAGACTCCGCCATCATGATGCCGCGACGAGCTCTGGCCACAGCGAATAGTAGGGTTCCTACGATCGCTAACGCCATCAGCATATGGAGGGTGATCATGCCCGGCTGCAGGTTAGAGGAGACCACCTTGGAGCCCAGCCAGCCCTGAAAACCCACCATCAGGAAGGCTGCTACTGAGGCCGTGGCGATGGACTTGTCGTGACGACGTACAGACCAGGAGTAGATGGCAGTCAGTAGGATTAGGAAGCCAATGGTCACGCCCGTCAGTCGGTTCAGGTATTCGATCCATGTTTTCACCACATTGAATTTGGTCTCCGCGTAGCCTAGGTCCGCATAGATCTCCTGATAATTGGCGGGTAACTGAGCCTCGCTGGTGGGCGGTATCCAGCTGCCGAAACAGGTCGGCCAGTCCGGACAGCCCATGCCGGCGCCCGAGGCACGCACACTAGCCCCCACGAGAATCAGGAAGTACAGGGCAAACAGCGTTATCCATGCCATGCGCCGGTAGCGAGCGAGAGCCGGGGTGTCAGCGTACGGGTTAGTAGTGGTGCTCATAGAGGGGATACCGGCGCTAATTGCGCAGCCTATTCGATTCGCAATGAAGTCCTTATTGTCAGCCAATTTGGCTTTTTCTACAACTTAAGGAGCCTCTGAATTACTCTGTTATGTCTCTGGGTGAGTCTGTCGCGCGCCGTCGCTGCGTCGTTTAGCGGTTCCTAACGGCGGGCTTAAAATTAGTGCTTGAGAACTTTGCGCAGGCTTAATAGCAGGCGGATTCCAGCCAGTGTCAGGCGGTCCTCTGAGTAGGCCTGCATATTACCGACATAGTCATCGTCAAGCGCGATAGTGGGCATTGGCGTGCCACGTCGTTCGCTGCGCAGTACTTCAACCTTTATCTCATCGGGGTATACAAAATTGTTGAGCAGCTGTCGGCTCTCTTGCAACCAGATGTCGATGCTGAGACTAATCTCATTAAGCCGAGTACTTCGCACGGTAGAGTTCATGCGCCGCAGCGTATCGTCGAAGGGTTGGTTGCGCAGCGCACCATCCCAGGTGCTGTGGAGATTGTCGCCGCCTCGAGTAGCGATGCCGTTGCCACCGCGATCCCCGGTCTTAAAGAGGCTCGAGGAGACCAGTGCGCCGGAATGTAGGGGCTGGTGAATATCGCCAATCAGGTGCAGAAGCCAGCATAGCGCTACGGCCTTTGCTTCGGGAGCGCTGAGTCTGTCTTGTAACACTTTTTGGTTGTACTCGATGGCGAGCACGATATTGCTGACGTCAGACTGATCTTCGATCGGGCCTAGGGTCTCGCCGTGGATACTAGGCATAAGTTCTGCGCCAACGTAGACATTGCCCTGTTCGGCGCTGCCGCGAATCCAAGCGCCGTCTATCCAATGCCATTTGGGGCGGTTATAGCGTATCTGTGCCTCTTCATCGAGGCCCCGCGTTAGGTCAGGCCATACCCCGGCTTGCCCTAAAAGCCATCGGGCTTTAGTTTCTTCGCTGCTCACCATGACGTTCGCTGGCATCACGTCGAGGAAATCCTGAGTAAAGCGTGGGTGCTTCTCGAGAATCTTGATGAGAGTGCTGCGCTCAACGGGGGTCAACGCCTCCCATGCAACATAGACACTGAGGCGGTGAGAGGTCGCATCCCATGCCAACGCAGGGCTAGTGAGGCATAGCTGCAACGCCATGCAAAGTAAGAGCGTACTGAATCTTATAAACTTCATTCGTCTGATTTATCCTGCAACAGTATGGCGCGAATGGGGGTTCGCATTGTCCTGCGCTCATGAATTGACAAGAGGCTAGTGTGCCATTGCGATCATGAATGAAATATGAACAATTACTCGGCGTTACAACGCAACTGCGCGCCATAGCGGGCAGTCTCGAACTCATTCCGTATTATTGTTATAGGACTTATTGAAGGGCTGAGACTTAAGTGAGCCGTACTTTAACCCGTTTGCGCTTGGCAGACTAGCCGTTCAGGGGCGCTTTCGGGGACGTTTTGAGATGCATGTCGCGGCGTAAGTCCTTACTTACACCTCAAGCCATTCGCGGCGCACTTCGTCGGCTTGGAGCAAACTCTCTGGTGTGCCTTCGTAAACGATTTGGCCGTGCCCCATGACGTATAGTCGATGAGAGATGCGCAGCGCGATCGTCAGTTTCTGTTCGACTAATAGTATAGCTACACCGCGGCTGGCGATCTCTTGCAGCAACTCCCCAACTTGCTCGACAAGCTTAGGCGCAAGCCCCTCGGTGGGCTCGTCGATCATGATAAGCTCCGGGTCGCCCATAAGGGTGCGACACATGCATAGCATCTGTTGCTCTCCGCCGCTGAGTACGCCCCCGGGTACGTCGGCGCGCTCGCCTAGGTTGGGGAACATGCGGAATATTTCCTCCATACTCCAGCGCGCGCTTCCCTTAGTGCTCTTCATGCCCAGCAGTAGATTCTGTCGCACGGTCAGGCCCGGAAAAATGTCACGATTCTCAGGCACGCAGCCGATGCCGAGCTTGGCGATCTCGTAACTCTTCTTGCCTGCGATCTGTGTGCCCTTGAACAGGATGGAACCAGAGGGTTCCACCTCACCCATTATGGTCTTGACCGTCGTTGAGCGGCCCACGCCATTGCGACCGAGCAGGCTGACAATCTCGCCTTCGCCAACTTTGAAATTGACGCCCTGCAGAATATGGCTCTTGCCGTACCATGCGTTCAGGTCTTTTACTTCAAGCATCGTCGCCCTCCTGAACTACTTCACCTAGATAGGCCTCTTGCACGCGCGCATTGCCGCGAATCTTACTCGGCACATCAGAGGCGATAATCTCACCATAGACCAAAACCGAGATGCGGTCGGCCATGTCGAAGACAATACTCATGTCGTGCTCGACCATGATCAGGGTTTTTCCCGCGGTGACTTTGTTAATGAGCGCCACGGCATTCTTAGCCTCAGTGTGGCTCATGCCCGCGACCGGCTCGTCGAGTAGAATCATCTCGGCCCCGCTAGCGATAGCGATGCCTAATTCCAAGGCACGCTGTTCGGCATAGGCAAGCTCTCCGGCGGGAAGATTGCGGCGCAGATGCAGGCCGATCTCCTCTAAAAGTTCCTCGGTGCGGGTATTCAAGGCCTTGGCCTTGCCCAATAGTTGCCAGAAAGAATAGCGATAATCCATGGACCACAGTAGCGCACAGCGCACGTTCTCGAACACGCTTAATAGGGGGAAGATGTTGGTCACCTGAAAGCTGCGGGCGAGCCCTAGCCGGGCAATCTCGAAGGGCTTGCGGTTATGGATGGGCGTGCCCTTGAACATTATACTGCCGGCGCTTACCGAATAGCGCCCACTAATTAGATGGAACAGGGTGGATTTGCCGGCGCCATTGGGCCCGATAATGGCGTGCTTCTCGCCTTGCTTGATTTCGAGATTCACGTCGCGAATGATCTTGGTGTTGCCAAATTGCTTACTGAGACCTTGCAGTTGCAGGAGGCTCATGACTGGTCTCCTCTATCGATCGCATTGGCCTGCGCCCAGGCCTCGCGCAAGCGGGGCAGAGAGCGTCGCAGTGCCACGTAGGCGACTAGGGCAATCGCCATGAGTAAGGTCCAGCTCATTATTCCATCCGAATTAAGGGTGGCGCCAAGGAATACGAGCTCAGTTTCAAAACTATGCGCCATCTCCACCATCGCCAACAGGCTTAGTGCGAACACAGCACCAGGAATCGCCGTCAAAATATAGGGCTTGACCAACAAGTGCATCTTGCCCAAATGCCAAGGGGTGCGATGCATCATGAGGAAACCGGTAAGGCCGCTGGGTAGGAACATCACGGTGAGCACGAACATGATGCCGAGGTAGAGCATCCACAGATCGGTGTAATGGCTTAATACTGAGTTCACTAGGGTGAGGACTACCGCCCCTACAATTGGTCCGATGAAAAAACCGAGGCCGCCGATATAGGCCATCAGCAAGACGTTGCCAGAAGTGGCGGCGTTGAGATTCTGCTCCGTTAGGATCTCGTAGTTCACCGCAAACAGGCCGCCGGCAATGCCCGCGAAGAACCCCGCCATTACGAAGGAAATCAACCGCACTCGGCGTGCACTATAGCCAATGAATTCAGCGCGTTCGGGATTGTCCCGAACAGCGTTCGCCATGCGACCCGCTGGGGTCTGCGTGAAGAGATACATGGCTAGCGTGGCGACGAACATCCACGCCGCGGCCAAGTAATATACTTCTAGATGCTGCGCGAAATCATAGCCGAAAAAAGTGGGACCATAGGTACGGTCGCCACTAACACCGGCCTCGCCGCCAAAGAAAGACACTAGGATCAATGAAGAGGCCGCGATCAACTCGCCGACTCCAAGGGAGATCATCGCGAACACAGTGCCCGCCTTGTGTGTGGAGAAGCTGCCGATGAATATGGCGGCTAGTAGGCCGAATAGGCCGCCGACCAAGGGGATCAGAGTTACGGAGAAGAAATAGTCGCCCTCTTCGATGCCCAGCAGCGCGTGCACGGCCATGAAGCCGCCCAAGCCAAAGTAGACGGCGTGGCCGAACGAGAGCATGCCGCCCTGGCCTAAGAGCATGTTGTAGCTAAGAGCGAAGACGATGGCGATGGTCATCTGGCTCAGTATCGATATGCCAAGCAATGAGGAGAAAACTTGTGGTAATAACAGTAAAGCAAGCGCAAAAATAATCCATACGGCGTACTTAAACATGTCAGCTCTCCCGCTTGCCGAAAAGACCGGAGGGGCGGAAGATCAAGACCAGTACCAACAATAGATAAGGCAATATCGGCGCGATCTGGGGTAGCGTAAGGCGCCAGATGTCATTTAGTGGGTGGTCGCGCTCGAAACTCACGCCGAGCCAGTTGAGCAGGTCGGGCATGCCGACGTCGGAGGCGATCGCATAGGATTGTAAAAGACCGATCAATAAGGAGGCCACGAGGGCGCCTGCTAAGGAGCCCAGCCCACCAATGACCACGATCACGAACACAATACTGCCCAGCACTACTGCCATGCCGGGGAAGGTGGTGAGCACCGGGCCTGCGATCACCCCAGCCAGCCCCGCGAGTCCCGTACCAACGCCGAACACCGCCATAAAAATCATCGGCACATTGTGGCCTAGATTGCCGACGGTATGGGGGTGCGTAATCGCCGCCTGAATGATAATGCCGATGCGGGTGCGGGTAAGCACGAAGTACAAGGCAATGAAGATGGCAATGGAGATAAAAATCATGAAGGCTTTATAGGCGGGGAAATTCTGGCCGAACAGAGTAAAGAGTGGGAAGTCTAGGATGTCTGGCGAGCGATAATCCTTGGTCGCTCGGCCCCAGAAGAACTGCACGGTCTCCTCGATGAGAAAGGCGAGGCCGAAGGTGAAGACGAGCTCTGCCACATGCCCGGACTTGTGTACGCGGCGCAGGCCATAACGCTCGATCAAGGCGCCCAACACTCCCACGAGTACAGGCGCGAGGATTAGCGCAGGCCAGAAGCCGGTATAAAGGCTGATGGAGTAGGCAAAATAGGCGCCAAGCATATAGAAGCTAGCATGGGCGAAGTTGAGCACGCCCATCATGCTGAAGATGAGGGTAAGGCCGCTGGCGAGCATAAATAGCAGCAGGCCGGTGACTAGTCCATTGAGCGTCGCGAAAATCAGTACTTCAAACATATTAGGGGCAGATACTCGTTGGCTACTGTTGTGGACGATTCATGTTACAGCTGCTCGGAGAGATGGTATCCGCCGCAGGCACGCTGAACTCGGTGACCAGGCCAAAGCCTGAGTTATCTGCATCAAAGACCAGGTTCTCGTCGGTATGCACGGAGATATAAAGAGGTTGGAACGCCTGATGGTCTGCCCCGCGCATCCACACTTCCTCGCCAGTCATATTCGTCACCCGCATGTCTTCCATCGCCGTGGCGATCGCGAAGGGGTCGGTACCGCCAGTCTCCTCCATTGCGAGTGTTAGCATTTGCAATAAGGTGGCGAGACGCGGCTGCGTGATGTCTTTATGAGGGAACTTGGCCTTGAATGCCTCGGTGTATGCTCTGCGAACTTCATTGGTGACCGGGTTGGCATAGTCGTTGTGTACGAGCCGAATCCTGTTCTTGCCCGCCTCACCTAGCGTAGCGGTGATGCCATCGTAGGCAGCATAGAAGGTGTAGATGGGCACATCCAAGCCCGCGTCGATAATGCTGCGCCCAAGTGCAACCATATCGCCACCCCAATTGCCGGTGATGATGGCGTCGGCGCCGGAGGAGACAATCTTCGTGACATAGGGGGTAAAGTCTTTTACTTGGCCAATTGGGTGCAGCTCATTGCCGACGATCTCGATATCGGGGCGCTTAGCCGCCAACATGCTGATGGCCGCATCCCCTACGGCCTTACCGAAGGAGTAGTCTTGGCCAATAATATAGACTTTATGAATGTCGGGGTTGGCGGCGATGTGACTGGTCATGACGTCCATCTTCATGTCCGAGTGGGCATCGAAACGAAAATGCCAGAAGCTACAATCGGCACCTGTGAGAATCGGGTCCACTGCCGCATAATTCAGGAATAACACCCGTTGCTCGGGGTTGCGGCGGTTGTGTCGTTCGATGGCGGTGCTTAGCGCACTGGCGACTGCGGAGCCATTGCCCGAGACTACAAACTGTATGCCATCGCTGATGGCGCGGCGCAGTTGCTGCTGAGAGTCTGCGGCGCTGCCTTTATTGTCCAGCGCGATGACCTCGATCTTACGGCCGCCAAGCACGCCGCCTTTGTCGTTATAAAAATAGTCCGCGGCAAATTGCAGCTGCAGATAGCCGCTCTCGCCCGTGGCCGCGAAGGTGCCGGACTGCGGGTCGATAAACGCGATGCGAATAGGGTCTTGGGCGAACGCTTGCCCCCCACTGAATAGTGCTAGCGTTAAGCAAAACTGAGGAATATAGCGCAGAAGGCACACGGTACTCTTGAGTATATTCATGGCGTAAATTCTTATGATAATTATTGAAAATTAGGTGGACTATCAGCATTCGTGATGGGCTGAATTAATCATGCGAATAAGGCTTCCTGCCGATAACGCAATGTGACCACATGGACATGGACATTAACCCACTAAACCCATTGAATCAAGCAAGCTTACCGCCCTAAGAGCCGAGCGCGTGGTAGCAAGTCCCTCTCAGTTGGGTGCGGTTATCGCCACCCTTAACTGTGAGCTATTACACATTTTTGAGCTTTCGACAGCCGTTGCGTAAACCCTGTGCACCGCCACGCGTTTAAAGGGTAGAGTAATGTTATTTCGTCCTTCCATAACAACGAGAACAGCGCATGAATATTCAGGCAATTAGACGGCTGTGCCACTGCGTGTTGAGCATCGTTCTGGCCCTTGTATGGGCACAGACTCAGGCCGCCACAGTGGACTCGACCCCAAGCTTCAGTGATCCCGTGTTGACGATCCCTCGCATCGATGTTGAAGGCTATGGTTCTCTCTCGCTCCAGTTGAGCATAGAGGATGCACAGAGTTTGATCTTTGTGATCACCGCAGCGACCCCCGCAGCACAGGGCATTAGTCCCGGCGCTACCTATAGCTTGCAGAGTCAAACTCTCAGTATTCCGGTGTTGCGAATTGGCAGCAGTCTGTACGCCGTGCAACTGCAGCTAATGCCCGGCGAGAAGTTTCAGGTGAGCTCGGCAGCGCAGACTATGCTGCCAGGGCAAGGGCAGTACGAACAACTATGTCAGGGTTGCCACGGCAGCGATGGGCTCGGCGGGGCCGTCGGGGTGACGCTAAAGGACTGCCTAAAATGTGGCAGTGTCGATAGTCTAATTACTAAGATAGCTAACACGATGCCATTAGGCATTGCGGCGAGCTGTATCGATGCATGTGCCAGCGAGATCGCCAATTACATACTGACGGTTTTCAATGGCAGCAGCACTCCCAGCAATGGCCTAACCTTGGCGGCATTAAGTACTATGTCCGCAAGTGCAACCCTACACGCAGTGAGCATGCAATTGCTTAGTCGGGTGCCGACTCAGGCCGAGAAGGACACTGTAGCAGCGCAGGGTGAGCAGGGGCTGCGCATGGTATTGCCTGCGATGATGAAGGAGCCTGCCTTCTATGTGCGCCTCTCGGAAATCTTTAACGATTGGTTGCATACCAATCGCTATCTCTCAAGTAATGGGCCAGAGGCGGCGCTGCAATTGATGCGCCGTTATCCCAACGCACGTTGGTTCGATCCGGGGGAGTCACTGCGCGGTCAAGACTACCAATTCAATCGCCTGACCACTAATAATAGCGTAGCAACAGAGCCTCTAGAGTTAATTAACTATGTAGTCAAGAATGACCTGCCGATGACAGAGATTCTGACCGCGAAATATTTCATGGTGAATGGCTATTCGGCAAAGAGTTATGGTCTCAGTAATATCCCCTTCACCAACGAATGGGACCCCAGTGAGTTCCATCCCGCTGTGCTACCTGGGCTGCCACACTCTGGCATTCTTAGCTCGCTCATGTTTCTCAACCGTTATCCCACTAGTGCGACGAATCGTAACCGTGCGCGCTCGCGGGTGGTGTATGACTTATTCCTAGACGTGGATATTCTCGCCTTAGATGGCGCCCGCCCAGACGGCAGTGCAGTGGATATCAGTAGTAGCGCGCCGACCATGGAGAACCCCGATTGCGTGAAATGTCACAGCCTCTTAGATCCAGTAGCTTCCTCGTTCAAAAACTGGAATTTAGCTGGCACTTATGCGCCAAGAAGAAACTGGTATACCGACATGTTCCAAGCGGGTTTTGCCGCCAGCGTGCTCCCGGTAAGCTCAACGCAGGAACCCCTGCAATGGCTTAGCGAGAAGATCGTGGCCGATCCCCGCTTCGACACGGGCATCGTGCGTCTAATGTATACAGGCCTTACCGGCCACGAGCCGCTGCACTCGCCTGGAAGTGCGGCGAGCACTGCCGAGCAAGAAGCCTACGCAGCCGAATCGGCAGTGTTAGCTGCAATTACGGCCACTTATGTCGCCTCTAATCGCAATCTCAAGACGCTGCTCACAGAGATCGTATTGAGCCCTTACTGGCGCGCGCAAGGACTCACTGACGCCAACTATGCGATTGTCCACGAGAACACGGGCGCGGCGCGGCTACTGACACCAGAGATGCTGAATCGCAAGCTCGCGGCCCTGTTTGGCTTCGAATGGCGCGGCCCATTGGATCAATACGCACAGGCACAACGAGTACCGGGCACTGCACGTCTACTCGACAAGAGGCAGTATTTTAATCAGATCTACGGTGGCATCGATTCCTTCTCGATCACCGAACGCCTGACTAACCCAAATGGTTTGATGGTGTTTGTGCAGGAGCGTATGGCAAACGAGATGGCCTGCTATGGGGTGCCGCAGGACTTTCTTTCCGCTCAGGGCAAGCGGCGTCTGTTTCCCTTCGTCGAGATGAGCACGCAGTTAGGCAGCGCAGCGGAGCAGGCGGCAGTGCGCCAGAATATTCAGTACCTACACCGTTATTTGTTAGGCGAAGACTTGGCGCTGAATGATCCCGAGATCGAGCGCAGTTATCTGCTCTTCGCAGCCGTTCAAGCCGAGGGCAAGGCCAAAATTGGGAGTACAGAGTCGAAGGCCTTGCCGAATCAATGCATGCGCAACAATGACATGACGACAGGCGCCTCTCTCAATAGCGGGGGTGTCGATGGGCGCCTACGCGATGACCCAAACTATGTGGTGCGTGCTTGGATGGCGGTGCTCGCCTATCTACTGACCGACTACCGCTTCCTCTACGCTTAGGAGAATAGACATGCAGAGACGATCTTTTCTAAAAATAGTGAGTGGTTTCGGTCTTGCCAGCACCCTGCCGATGGGGCTCGTGCGCCCAGCCTTTGGGGCGACTCCTACGCGTTTTCTCATCACTGTCAGCGCCTCAGGCGGCTGGGATCCTACTAGCCTGATGGACCCAAAGGGCAACGCGCTGCGTGCCGATGGTCTGGGGCGAATCAATAATTATTCGGCAACGCAGATCAAGACGATCGGCAAGCTGCGCTACGCCGCCTACCCCGATGGTGTGACGCCTCCAGACATTACGTCTGCAGGGCATCTGGACACTTTCTTTGCGAAACACTACCAACGCCTACGCATCATCAATGGCATCGATACTCAGACCAATGGTCATGAGAGCGGGCAGCGCTTTGTGTGGAGTGGTCGACTAGAAACCGGTTATCCAAGTGTCGCCGCGCTCGCCGCGGCCCCTTTTGCGGAACAGCCCATGGCCTTTATCTCCAACGGTGGCTACGACTACACCGCGGCCCTCGTCGCTCCGGTGCGAACCGCTGCAGCAAGCACCTTTGCAGCGATGGCTTACCCTAATAGCCAATATCCCAATGTGCCCAATCTACTGAGTGCTGGCTATTTCAGCTCGCCTACCTATGCGGCGGTGGAGTTGGCGAGGCAGCAACGCCTTAGTAGCCTGCGTCTCACTCAGACGCTACCCAAACGCGCGCAGCAACTTGCGCAGCTGGAGGCCGTACGCAATAGCGACGTGTCATTAGAAGGCCTGCTGGGTTATCTGCCTACGCAAGTGTCAGACGGTTTGAAAGGGCAGGCAGAGGTGGCTATTGCGGCCTTTGTCAGTGGACTCGCCGTGAGTGCCACCTTGAATGTGGGCGGCTTCGATACCCATGCAGATCACGACGCGGACCAAAGTGATGCGCTGACGAATCTATTAGAGGGCGTGGATCACCTGTGGCAACAGATCGAGCTGCGGGGCCTGCAAGATAAAGTGACGGTGGTGATTGGTTCGGACTTCGGCCGCACGCCTTTCTACAATGCGGCAGTGGGCAAAGATCACTGGAATATCACTAGCGTGATGGCAATGGGGGCGGGCATTACCGGCAATACTTTGATAGGTGAGACCGACGCGAATTTTGCAGCCCTAAAAATGGATCCGAATACACTGCAGTCGCATTCGGCGGGCTTGACCGTGACGCCTAAGCATCTGCACCGCGCGCTTCGGGATTTTATCGGTGTGCCCAGCGAGTTGGATGCGCAATTTCCATTGGCAGTTGAGTCGTTGGCCCTGTTTGCCTAACGATTCACGAAATCCATCATGAGTTCGCGCATTGCAGTGGGTTTTTCGATGAGAAGATTGTGCCCGGCATCGTGGATCAACACGAAGCGCGTGTTAGCTAATGCGCCGACCATTTCCTTGGAATGAGCAAGACTGACATTGTCGTGCTCTCCAACCACTACCCAAATCTCTTGCTGAATACTCGCTAAATCGGCGTGACTCAACTCGGGACCGTTGAGCCACATATGTTTGAGTTCTCTCCACAGGCGCTGCCAGCGTCTGGGATGTGGTGAATAGAGAGCATATAGTGCTTTGCTCAAAAGCGATTCGCTCGCCGGCAAGCCCGCCTTGATGGCCTGTTTTGTTTCCTCAGTTAGACCGCTGGCACGGAAATTTGCACCGAGCGCGAACAGGCTATGCACGCGCGCGGGATAGCGCAGCGCCAAAATCAAGCCCGTTATGCCGCCATCACTCCAGCCGATAACTCTCGCCTGTGAGATATCCAGAGCCTGCAATACGGCGTCGATATCCTCCGCTAAAAGTGAGTAGTCCAAAGATAGATCGCCCATGCTAGAACGGCCTTGCCCCCGCAGATCGATGGCGATCACTTGGTGCTGCTGCGCCAACGCAGGTAGCTGTGCGAAGAATACATCTTGAGAGCTAAGGCCGCCATGCAATAAGAGAACCGGTGAGCCTTTGCCATGGCTCTCGAAATAAAGCGAAGCCCCGCGATGCTCCACATAGCCACTGCGAAACGCGCTGTCATCGTAATGACGCCACCACTGAAATTTAACTAAGTCAATTAGCACCGTGCGGTAGACCAGCGCAAACCCAACAGTACATGCGCCGATCAGAATTAAGGTGAGAGTGAGAGGATGTCGCAGCGCGAATGCAACGGGGCTCATTTGGAGAGGATCTCCTTAAAGCCGCCGGAGATGAGGATGGTAGTGTCGAGCAATGCCGCCGGAGTCTGTAGCCCCCCCTTGCAAGCGAGAAAGCGCGATCTCCATGCGGGGTCAAACTTATCCTTGTAGTGGCGTAAGCCCTCGAAATTATAAAAATTCTCGCCGAAATGATAAATGAGATTGCCGAGCTTATGCCAGCGGGTGGCCAGGTAGTGGCGCTCCAGTCCAGATAGGGGGGCCATCCCTAGGCTGAAACTCGAATAACCCTGCGCCTTGCCCCATAGCATCATCTCGGTGAACAAATAGTCCATAATCGCTTTTGGGGCGTGTTCGGTATAACGCATCAAATCCACTGAGAGTTCGTGATGCTCGGCGCTAGGCCAAAGATTAGCGAAGGCGACAATTTCACCCTCCACTCTCACTACAGCGCAGTCGAAATTGGCGAGATAGTGGCGGTCGAAGAAACCCAATGAAAAGCCTTTCTCATCGGCGGATTTGCCCTTTAGCCAACTCAGGGACACGCGCTCCAATTCTTCTATTACTTCTAAAACTTGTGCCGCTGGTATAACGGTGAATTTGGCGCCATCGCGCTTGGCCTTATTAAGTGCCTGCCGGAACTGTGCGCGCTGCGGACCCTCGAGCGAAAAGTCATTCAGCGGCACTATGCCTTCCTCCCCAAGTTTCAAGAAGGACAGGCCAAGATCGATATAAAGGGACAGGTATTTATCGCTGATCTCATAGAAGACACAGCGCATATTCTGCGCATCGCAACTTTCTCTGAATTGCCACAGTAATTCTTCGAATCGCTGCTCTTTGCCGATCGGGTCACTAAGGGCGATGAAGCTTCCGCCTGAGACCTGATACATGATGAAAGCCTCGCCAGAGGGATGAAAGAGGAAACGCTTGTCTCCTAGCAGCGCGATGTTGGCGGCGCTGTACCGAGAGGCAGTAACGATCTGTTTAACTCTCGCAAACTCCTCGGGAGTCACTTCGGCGGGCTTTGCCGCGCTGCCGCGCAACAGGCGCACCAGAGCAAAGCCTCCCAAAAGAATCGAGGCGATGAGGCTCGCTCGTAACATTCGAGAGGCCTCGCCATTGAGGGTGAACTGCCACCATAGCTCATGAGAGTAGTCCACACTGCGGTTGGAGATGAGTCCAAGACCGATAGCGGCCAGCAAGACGATAATGATATTCGTCACCCAGGCTGCACTAAAACGTTGGTCGATTAGACGAGTGCCTCGAAAAAACTCAGCTCTGGAGAGGTAGGCAAGAAGCACCACAAAACTCAACACTAGCACTTGCACGAGGTTGCTGAACTGGATGAGCGAGGCAATGATGCCTGCGGTTAATAGTGCCATCGTGGCGAGCCAGGCTCGGCTAAGCCGGCGGTAAAGGCCACGGGCAACAATAATCAACGCCGCACCTATTGCGCTACTAAGTAAGTGAGACATCTCCAGTAGGGGTAAAGGCACCACATTAGTTACAAGGCTTGCGGGGCCGAGATGCAAAGGAACCGAGCCGCGTACGAGAAGATAGGCCCCGGTTACGAACACGGCCGCGCCGAGTGCTTGCGGGATCAGTTTGGTTCCCCACGCTAGTCCTGCCAGGGTGACATGTTGGAGTCGCGCGTGGTGCTCGCGCATTTCATGGGTTGCAATCAACGCTACGGCAACTCCTAAGGGCAGCAGATAGTAGAGGATTCGGTAAGCAAGAATGGCCCCTAGTAGTATCGGCACTGGTACTTGGGGAAGCAAAAGAATCAAGGCGGACTCGAATACTCCAATGCCGCCGGGGACGTTGCTCACCGCGCCTGCCGTCAAGGCTAATAAGAATGCCGCCAGAAAGGCAAAGTAATGCAGTGCTGCCACGTCTTTAATTAGGACATAGAGCACTAGTGATGTAAGCACGATTTCGACACTGGAGAGTAGGATCTGCAAAGCCCCCATCCTGACGGAAGGGAGTTGAATATCCCAATTACCTATGCGAATTGGGTGTCGAAAGATCGCCACACCGAAAAGATAGAGTAGGCAGAAAAGTAGCAGCCCATAACCCACTAGGCGCAACCAAAAAGGCGACGCCGGCAGCGCCGCCAATGCTAGACCTGGTTCGAGCACTAGGCTTGCGCCTAATAAGGCTGACACGCCTAAAAATAAAGTTAAGGGAACGAAAGCGATGATGGTTGCGATCTGCAGGCTGGTCAGGCCGGCTAGGCTATAAGCGCGATAACGGATTGCGCCGCCAGAGAGCGAAGCAAACCCAACATTGTGTCCTATGGCGAAAGCGGAGAAGGCAATGGGGGCGACTGTGCGATACGGCAGAGTGATTCCCGTCATGCGCATGGCCGCTAAGTCATAGCAGGTCAGCAAGACGTAACTCATTGCTGTCAGGCAGAAGGCGAATAGGGCAGTGGACCATTGCAGTGTAGCAAATTGCGCCGAGATCTCGGCAAGAGACACGGCGCGAATCTCCCGAAATAGCACCCACATTGCGATCGCGAATAGAGTGACGCCAATAAGGGTAGGCAGCCACGCAAACAAGTGCGAATTCAATTTCAATTTCATAGGGCCGCAAGCATGCGCGTAAGGCTTGCTCTTTACAATCTGTAAACACTCAAGCTGTCGCTACAACAAGCCACTGGTGGCTGCGACCAGTCCAACTAATGCGATAGACCATAACGCACAGGCGACGGTATCGAGAAGGCTGTAACGCGCGCGCGCGAAACCGCTGATGCCAAGCATGGCAGGCAATAAGCTACGGATAGCGGGAAGGAAGCGGCCGATGAAGATTGCACTTGCTCCGAAGCGCAATATGAGGCGTTCGCCTCGCTCCATCTGTTTATGGTGGCGCTGAATGAAGCGGAACTGATGAACCCGCGAACCGTAGTGCGAACCAAGGTAAAAGCCCACATGGTCGCCTAGTAGGGCGCCAAGGAAGGCGAGGGGCGTGATCTGCCAAAGGCTGAGAATTTGCGTCTCGACCATCACGGTGGCTACGCCAAATAAAAACAGTCCCGACACGAATAAGCCCACTCCCACACAGGCCTCTGCGAAGGCGAGCAGGGGAATCAGCAGCATCGCATAATCGCGATGCGCATCCAGCCAGTTCATTATGAGAGTGTCGATAAAGCTTGCTCCGTTTGCTGATTGCAGCCTTGACTAAGAGGATACGCCACCTCGCTCCAACTAGACTTGCTGACGCCTAATCGTATTGCGGGTATTGCTGATTGTCACTCCAGAGTTGGAGGCGTAGGATATCGGCGCTCGTTAGCACACTTGCTTATGCGCAGCCCGGGTGGCCTCGGTATGAAAAGGCTGTTGTATCTCTTCCCGCATTAGAAGGTATTTTCATTGAACCAACTCGAATCTGGCGTGACCATATCCGATAAGGATAAACGGACCACGCTCATCGCTTTGCTGATTGTATTCCTGCTCGCCGCTCTCGATATGACCATACTTTCCACGGCGATGCCACGCATCGTCTCCGAGCTTAATGGCCTAGAGCTTTATGCGTGGGTTACCACATCCTATATGCTGGCCTCTACCGTGCTGGTGCCGATCTACGGCAAGCTCGGGGATCTGTATGGGCGCAAGCTCATTCTAGTGATTGGCATTAGCATCTTTCTATTGGGTTCCATGCTATGCGGCATCAGCGGCGAGTTCGGGACCCTGCCCCTTTTGGGCGATGGCATGCATCAGCTGATTATCTTTAGGGCGATTAAAGGCATCGGAGGCGCAGCGCTATTTACTAGTGCTATCGGCATCATCGCCGACATCTATCCGCCGATGCAACGCGCCAAATTCATGGGCCTGTTCGGCGCCATCTTCGGGATCGCGAGCATTATCGGGCCAGCGCTCGGCGGCTTCTTAACGGATTACGCTACCGTCACCATTAACGGTCACACGATCGCAGGATGGCGTTGGGTGTTCTATGCCAACGTGCCGCTTGGCATTTTGGCGCTATGCATGATCGCGTTTAAGACTCCACGACTCAATCACGGCAATCGCGGAGTTATCGATTTCGCGGGCGCTTTCTTATTGTTAGTGGTGTTCATTCCCTTCTTGCTGGCACTCACGTGGGGTGGTCATCAATATGCGTGGAGCTCGCCCATATTGCTGGGGATGTTTGCACTTAGTTTTGTGTCACTCCTGCTCTTCGTGTTCGTAGAGTCGCGCGCGAAGGACGCCATAATGCCCTTGAATCTGTTTGGGAATCGCGTGTTCGTGATTACCAATCTCACCTCCTTCGTGATCGGCATGTCCTTTCTCGGGATCATCATGTTTATGCCCTTCTTCATGCAGGTGGTGCTCGGCGTAAACGCGACGAATAGCGGCTTCTCGATGTTCCCGCTCATGCTGGGTCTGATGTCGGGCAGTATCGTCAGTGGCCGTATGGTATCGCGCAATGGTCACTACAAACCTTATCTGGTCGGCGGCGCCTTCATGCTTCTCATTGGCGTGTTCTTGCTCAGCCGCATCGGCCCCGAAACGGGCTTGCTCGACCTTGCGTTGCGGATGGTGGTGGTGGGTATAGGCCTAGGCCCGTCGCAGAGCTTGGTTAACCTCGTAGTGCAGAGCGCCTTCCCGCTTTCGCAGATCGGCGTGGCGACCAGTTCGACGCAGTTTTTCCGCCAGATTGGTAACACGGTTGGCGTGGCCCTCTTCGGCACGCTGCTTACTTTGAATCTTACTGCAGAGCTACCAAAGCAGCTGCCAATGATGACATCGGCCACTGGGCAAGGGTTCGATATGAGTCAGGCTCAGAATGGTGTCATGAACCCAGGGGCACTGCGAACGCGTGTTGAGAACTCCTTCGATGAGATGATCACAGTTATTGAGCATGCCTATGCGGGCAACGCGACGGCTATCGCACAGCTCCAACAGAGTCCTCTTGTGCCTGCGCAAATAAAGGAGCAGTTGCCCCGTTCAGCGGCGGATGCTTTGCCTGCCGCGGCGATAGAGCAGCGGGTTGGCGTATTGCGAGGCTTGTTTGCAGCGCGTGTCGATCAGACGGTGGCTAGTGTCGAGACGGGTATCAAGCTCGCCTTCTCCAATGCGATTACGTCGATGTTTAGCGCGAGCCTGTGGATTATCGTTTTCGGCTTCTTATTCAGCTTAGCGATTCCGGTGATCTCGCTTAACCGCGAGGTAACTCCAGTTAAGGAAGAGATCAACGCTAACGCATCAACCAGCTTATAAACTAGCGCATAGAAAAGCGGGGCCCAGGATTGGAAACTTCCCGGGCTTAGCAGCTCCCCTTTCTATGATAGAAGTCTGCGTCTAGGTGTGTTTAACGAGGGTGTTGAGTCACTGGTGCTAGGGTGTTTTCACAAGCGCCCATCGTAGGCCTTTAGCTCTTTTCCTAAGCTTTCCCAGTACTGCTCTAGACTAGCGCTCAGCTCTTCCCATTTCTCCTCTCCAGATTCCTTGAAACTGTGCAGCTCGCTCTTTGCTTTGCTGCGCATGGAGATGAGTTTGAGCATTGCTTGTTGCTCGAGCTCACTCGCACGCTCCTGTTCTTGTTTCATCTTGGCATCGAGTTTGTCGATCTGCGTGCTCAGGGAGTCCAATTGTGCTTCGAGTCTTTTCTCAATTTCCTTTTTAGTCGTCATATAGCCTCCAATTTACTGCGTCGGGGTGGGGCGGGTGAGTACTTGAGTGGGAATTGACTTGCTACACGGGTGTGAAGAAGATTTTCAAGTCTCAGTTGAATACTGTGGTTTTCTAATTATTAGGGGTGAAGTCCTTAGGGGCGGTAGCGCTGGTTCTGAGCCGCAGCGGTCCTGTGATCTTAGAGTAGATTCTTACTTGGCATTGTATAAAACATAACCAGAGGGTCGCATTTAGCCCAGTTTATGTCAAATTTGCACTGCCCAGCTCAGTGGCGCACTTAGCGTAATGAGCATTCCATATGGCTTCGCATTTGAATAGCGCTTTCAATCTAGTCGAGTAAATTCTATGCTTCATCGCGCTATAACCCCCAGTGAGAGTGAGTAAGATAACCAATGAAGTCAGCTGTGACATTTCTGATCGATAGGCGCAGTGCCTTGTTATCCCTGAGCCTAGTAGTCACCGTCCTGTTAGGGCTAGGCATCCCGCGCGCCGGCTTCGACACCTCGCTAGGCGTACTCCTTACCAAAAGTGATCCCTATCTGCAAGAACGCGACCACATGGCGGAGACGTTTCCAGCTCCCGTAGAGATTAGCTTTGCCTTAGTGCCAGATTCCAAGTCCGTGTTCGAGCGCGAAACGCTATTGGCGCTCGCGGATTTGAACCGTGAGTTTCGCAGTATTCCCTTGGCCTATTCGATGAACTCCGTGCTGGCGTGGCAGTCACCCTTCGGAGATCAGAGTGTCTTTCAACTAGCCGTGACGGAGCAGTCCGAGTTCACGCAGCAGGAGCTGATCGATGCCAAGCAGCGCGTGCTCGCGGACCCATTCCTGAGCACTGGCTTTATCGCCCCAGCGTTCGATCTCACTCTTGCGAATGTGCGCCTGCGCGTGACGAGTATTAGTTCGCAGGAGAGCAGAGAGATTGTGCAGGCTAGCAATGCGCTCATCCAGTCTCTGCATGAGCGGCACCCAAGTGTGCAGTTCTATGTCAGTAGCGAGGCCCACTATGAGCAATCTAACCGTGACGCCATGATTAGTGACTTGAGTTTCCTGCTACCGCTGGTCTTGCTGCTGTGTACCGCCATCATCTGTTTTAGCTTTCGCTCGTTTGCGCTCGGCTGCTGCATACTCGGCGTCGCACTTCTAACCGTGCTGATGACTATCGGCGCGCTTGCCTGGGCAGGGCAGGACTTCAATACGATCTCCGTAATGGCGCCGTTAGTGGTGGTCACGATTGCCGTGGCCGATAGCGTGCACATCATTTCGATCTTCCGGCAATCTTTGCTGCAAGGCCTGTCCGCAGCAGCGGCGATGAGTCAAAGCTTGAGATTCAATCTGCGGCCGATCAGTCTCGCCACCATCACGACGCTGATTGGTTTTGCCAGCCTCAATCTTGCGTCATCGCCTGCCATCAGCTCTTTCGGCACGGTTGTGGCGATAGGGGTCGCCTTCGCCTATTTCCTCACGCTCGGCGTTCTGCCAGCACTCGTGTTGCTATTACCACAAACCCTTCTCGGCAAGCTTGGTCCTAACGGCGGTATTGCTCTCATCAATGCCGGCATACGCTGCGCGCAGGCCTTAGTATCTAAGCATGGCAGGGCGCTTTTGCTGTCAATTGCCACGTTTGGCGCTGTAGCGCTTGGCCTGAGCTTCCTCAATGACACTGACTTCGACCGTGCGACCTTCATCAGTGAGGACTCGCCATTGCACGACTATTACGCGGCGGTGAGTGAGCGCATGGACCGTGGGACGCAGCTCAGCTATGGCGTTGAGTTAGCCACACCATTTGGGAGCGTTGAACCCGAGTTCTTGCGGCGTTTAGATGGCTTCGCGAATTGGCTGCGGGAGCAAGAGCAGGTGACTGGTGTTGTCAGCCTCGTCGAAGTCGTGAAGACAGTTAATCAGGGCATGAATGAGAACGACGCAGCTTTCTATCGCATTCCCGATAGTGTGGGAGCGGTGGAAGATGCCCTGTTCAATTACAGCGTGGCACAGGCCAGTGATTTCTCGCTCGACACGCTGGCGAACGAGGACTTCAGCTTAGTGCGTGTTTTCGTCTCGACAAACACCCAGTCTAATCAGGCGATACTTGAACTTAGTACGATGATCGACGAGGAGTTCGCGCGGCAATTGCCAGCGGCGACTCTCCTGCATGGCAGCAACACTCTGCTGTTCGCGAGGATGGATAAGGCCGTGACGGTGGAGTTACTGCAGGGCTATGCCTTCAGCCTACTTATGATTACGCTCACCCTCATTATCGGCTTGCGCAGCGTCTACTATGGGCTGCTCAGCATGCTGCCGAATCTGCTGCCAGCCGTGCTGGTGTTCGGTGCGTGGGGGCTTTTGGTAGGGCGTATAGATCCCTTCGTGATGATGTTATTCAGTATCAGTATCGGCTTGGTGGTGGATGACACAGTGCATGTGCTCAGTACCTATCAAACTAGTCGCTCTGCTGGGCTGATGCCCGCAGAGGCGATCAATCGAGCCTTGGACAAAGCGGGGCCGGCGCTGATCATCACTACTGCAGTACTCGCCCTTGGTACCTGCGTGTTAATCGGCGCCAGCACGCTGTATTTTCAGCAGGCCGCCACGCTACTGGTGCCAATAGTGGTGCTAGCTCTCCTACTTGATCTCACCTTTTTCCCGGCGTTACTTATGCGGTTTGACCGGCCGTCTTCGGCCCCCAACGCAGCAGAATAGGTAGTAGGCATAAGTCTACGAGCAAGGCCAAGGCCATCGCCATCGAGGTGAGTAGCCCGAACAGAATGCTGGGCACGAAGTCCGAGAAGGCCAGCATCGAGAAGCCAGCAATGATCAGCAGCGAGGTATAGAGAATCGCGAGTCCAACGCTGGCATGGGTGCGCTCGACAGCCTCTTCATAGCCATGTTCGGCGCGCTCCTCTTGGAAGCGATGCATATAGTGAATCGTATCGTCCACGGCAATGCCCATCGCAATCGCGGCAATAGTGATTGTCATCAGGTCCAAGGGGATGTTTAGCCAACCCATTATGCCGAGCACGGCTAGCGTCGGGAGAAAGTTCGGCACCAGGGCGATTAGGGCCAGCCGCGGAGAGCGGAAAATCAGCAGAAATACTATGAAGAGTGCGGTGTAGACTAGCCCTAGGGTTAGTATCTGGGAACTGAATAGGCGTTGCAAAATATCCTGATAGAGCACGAACATATTGGTCAATTGGTAGTCGGACTCCGGCACCCCCATCTCACTCATCTGCGCCCGGATGTCGGTGAGCAATTGCGCACGGTTCAGGTCCTCGGTGAGGTCCTTAATCCAGATGTTGATGCGCGCCTGGCCAGACTCAGGATCATAGAAAGCTCCCAATAGGTCTTCGCGGAAGGACTCGTCCATTAACCAATAGGCGGTGGTCAACTCGTACTCGGTTAAAGGCGCGCCATTAAGCTCGCGCGCCAAGTCCGTTAGGTTAACCGCGGAGAGCACTCGGCCAACGGCCTCATGTTCCTTCATCCGATGTTGGATCAACTGCAGCATCTGAACGGTGCGCGCCGTCATCACGATATCGGGATTGTCGGGCTTATCGTTCGCTGTATAGATCAGATCCAAGGGCGTGGAGCCACCAAATTCCTGGTCGATATAGGCGAGCTCTTGGTGAATCTGCGTGGAGTCTTTGAAGTAATTGATGAAACTGTTTTCTACGTCTAGCCGCAGAATTCCCAAGGTACTGACCACGGCAATGCCGACACTGACGATGCCGATTAATGCCTTCTGAGAGAGTGCGGCACGTGCGAAAGCACTGACCGTCGCGCCGAATATGGCGAGCTCTTTTCGCTGGGTATGTTTAGGCAGTAATTCCAACACCACGGGGAAAAGTGTCAGGCTCACGGCGATAGAGAAACCCATGGCGATGATCATCATCCAGCCGAAGGCGATCACGGGAGCGATGCCACTGAAGATGAGGGAGCCGAAGCCCACCGAAGTTGTGAGGCCTGCGAAAAAGCAAGGCCCAATCTTCTCACGTAAAGTCTCCTTGATGAGGTCGCGCTGCGAGGCATCGGGCTGTGCGGCGGAACTTTCACGGAATTGCACAATCAGGTGGATCACGATGGCGAGCGTTAGAATCAACTGCAGTGCAATGAAGTTCGACGAAATTACGGTGGCTTTGATTCCCAGCAATGAGAACAGGCCCATCGTGGACAGGATGCTGCTCAGACAGCACAGAATAGGGATACAGACCCAGCGCAGTGCGCGGAACAGGACCAGCAGCATTAGGCAGATGCCGATCGCGATCGCGATACCGAATACCACGAGGTCGTTGCTGATGATCTCGATGAGTTGACCGGCCAGCACGTGTACGCCGCCCATGTGTATCGTGGCGTCGCCTTCATATTTCGTAATAAAGCCGCGTATCTGTTCGATCTCCTCGCCACGAGTACGGTTCAACTCTTGCCGTAGCGGAGTCACCTGGAGCACGAGACGCTCCAATTGCGCCTCCTCCTCGGCCGATAGGCCATCTTGTTGCTGATACTGAGCATTTAAGGCGTTGATGTCTTTTTCGAGCGCTTGGAGCTCTTCATTGTTGCGGAACAACACCTGCAGTGCCGTGGCGGTTAGCGCTTCGTTGACGAGGAGATTGGTGTAGATGGGGTGGTCGGTAAACTGTTCTCGCAATACCTCCATTGGATAGTCGTTCGCTTCGATAGTCAGGCTCGACAGGTCGAGATCGGCGCGCAGCATGCTGCTGCCCTCCGGGAAAATCGGGACATTGAGGATGGAGCGCACGGATTCCACGCGCTCCAAACTTAGTAAGTCTTCACTAAGATTTACGATGCTTGCAAACGTCTCAGGAGAGAAGAGCGCATGATTCTCTGGTTGATAAGTCACCAGCAGGAATTCCTGCGGAGCGAAGCGCTCGTTCACCAATTGCGTCTGCGTGAATAAGGCATTGTCTCTAGTGAGCAGGGTATCGGGAGAGGCGTCGATGTCGAAACTAGGTGCTTGGGAGCCAAGTGCCACTGTCACAACAATAAACAGCCCTAGGACGGTTTTGGGCCACTCGACAAGCGTATCGATGAAGCGAGTGAGAATACTATTTGAACTCGGCATCACGCTGGATATCCTGCAGGTGCGCATTACGCATGAAGATGTAGAGGTCGCTACTGTTCTTACGCAACTCTAAATAAGCGGGGGCATTGGGCGCGTATTCCTGCATATTGTCGAAGACCCTCGTAATAGTGCCGTCTGGCTCTTCCATGATATAGGTAAGGGGATTGAGAAACATGTCCACCACGGTTCCGCCACCATCGCGCAGATTGCTAGGGCCCGCAAAGGGCATTACTAAATAGGCGCCGTGAGCGACATTATAACGGGCCAGGGTGGCGCCGAAACCGGTGCTTACTCGCTCTAACTCAAACCACTTCGTTGCCGGGTCGAAAAGTCCCAATAGGCCTACCGTGCTGTTGATTCCGAAACGCAAAAAATCTACCCAAGCTTGGCGACCCTTGCCTTGCAGTAAGTGGTTTGCAAGCGGAATCGGGGTTTTGATGTTGTCAAAGAAATTGCCGATGCTAGAGCGTACGGGTGTAGGCACTTCATTATAGACTCGCGCGAAGGGGATCAATACGTAGCGATAAGAGACATCGTTGAACGCGAAGATCGCGCGGTTAAGGAGAATGAGCGGATCATCGACCTCCTCCACGATTGTGTAGCTTACGACATTGGGTTCGATGCCAGTGCCGGCTAACGGAGAAGGTTCATCGGCTGCGCTAGCCAAAACGGCGTTTGTACAGCACAGAGTGCTTACTAAGACGGCCTGAGTAAGAAGTTTTGTCATGTTCATTGAATCGGGCCCTGAGAAGCGATTAAAGATGCTGTGAGTAAGATTATCAGAAGCTTAACTTGCTTGCAGCGTAAGCACTGTGGGGTAGCGCACAATGACCATTACTTCGCGCTAAAATAGGGCGACACTAGGTCCATGCTGGTCTGCCAGAGTTTCTGCGCTGCCTCATCGGTCGCGAAGCTCGCGGGCGTGGTTTTCTTGCGCTTTACGAAGTAATCGCCATTGGCGTGAATGCTCTCTTTATCTTGCGAACTCGCTAGCCAAATGAAGGTATCTGTTCCTTTCTCGATACTGATCATGAAGGGGTAGAACACCATGCCGAAAATGCGGACTAGTGATCCGCCCTTACTCCAAATAGGGGTGCGCACGGCTCCGGGATGGAAGGAGCTGGCCACGATATTGTGCTCGCCGTAGCGTCGCTGCACCTCGCGTGCCGTTAGCAAGTTCATCAGCTTCGAGCGCCCATAGGCTTGCACACCTTTATAGTTTTTCGCCATCCCGAGGTCATCGAAATCCAGGGGGCTCTGGGTATGGCCATAGGAGCTGGTGAAAACGATGCGTGCCAAACCCTGCTCGCCGCCTTTAATGAGGGCCGGGAGAAGTTTCTGGGTGAGTAGGAAGCCGCTGAGATGATTGGTGGCCAGAGTTAGTTCGAAACCCTCTGCGCTTAGGCTGTGTGCGACATTAGCGCCTCCAGCGTTGTTGCACAGCACATTGATCACGGGAAAGTCTGCCAATATCTCATCCGCCACTTTGCTGACACTGGCCATTAAGCTGAAATCAGCCAAGTAGAGATGGACCTGCTGATTGCCAGAGAACTTCACGAGCCGCTCTTTCGCCTCTTCGCCACGTGTGGCGCTGCGACAGACAATGATCGTAGTAGCTCCGCGACTGGCGAAATCCTTGGCCGCCTCAAAGCCGATACCACTATTAGCGCCAGTGACGACATATATTTTCCCGGCTAGATCTTGTGTGCTTGCAGACATAACGCGCTCCTTTTAGTGCGAATAAAGTCGTTTTAAAAACCGCTTTTGGATGGCTATTAGAACACCTTTGCCCTCATGTGCGACATTGAGTTGAGTAAGCAGGGGTAGATAGAGTTTAATAGTAGACACCGAAAACTAGAGAGTAACCCATGGGACGATTCCTAGGCTGCTTGCTGGCGCTGTGTTTAGGCAGCCCTGTAACAGTGGCACAGAATACTATAGAAGATATTGAGTATGACCCTGCCGGCGAATTCAACTTCGTGCGGGTGCAGTTCGATACCTATGGCGCACGTGGTGGCTTTGGTGGCTTCTTTGGTGATGGTGGTCCGCCATGGTCGATCGATTTCCCTGGCGCCGACCAGAACTTCCTGCGCGGCGTGTCGCGCCTGACCAATGTGCGGGTCATGCAAGACCCCATCGTGTTGCGTTTCGACGATCAGCGTATCTTCGATTACCCCTTCCTGTACATGCTGGAGGTCGGGCAGCAGGGGGGGATTAGCCTCAATGAGGTCGAGATTAATAATCTGCGCGAGTATTTGCTGCGCGGAGGTTTCTTGTTGATTGATGATTTCTGGGGCACTCAGCAGTGGAATGCCTTCGAGGCTTCGTTCTCGCAAGTGTTCCCGGAGCGCGAGATCGTCGAATTGAGGCCAGACCACGAGATATTCCACACCTACTACGATTTAGAAGGCCCCAAGATGATTCCTGCGCTGAGCCGCGACGATTCCCGCGGCGAGCAGGACATCGATGTGGCCAGCAATCATGCCATCCTCGACGACAACGGCCGGATAATGGTGTTGATCAATTGGAACTCCGACATGGGGGATGGCTGGGAACATACCTATCACCCCTATTACCCCACGCGTTATGCCAACTCGGCCTATCAGTTGGGCATCAACTACCTCATCTATGCGATGACCCACTAGGGTTTGCCGTTGCTAACAATTGCTTGAGCTCAGGAATACAGGAGCCGCAATTCGTGCCGCAGCGCAGTTCTTTGCCAAGCGCCTCGGGACTATCTGCGCCTGCAGCTATGGCGCCACGAATGCGTTCTTCGCTCACGCGGAAACAACTGCAGATGATGCGTTGCGCATTCACGGCGCTGGTTTCTTGGCGCGCTAACAAACGCCAAGACTGCGGATTCACTTGATGATCGAGTAGCGTTTGTAGCCATTGTGCATCGGGAATGCCGCTGCGCTGTGGGCTTGCGAAAACGGCATACTCAATGAGTGAGTCCTTGCACAGCAGGGCACGGTAGTCGCCACTCGCGGTGTTGGACAATTCGATTTTCTCCAGGTTCTGAGCGAGCGTATCTAGCCAAGTTTGCCAATGCTGTGCGCTATCCTCACTGGGCGTGGTGCTGTCGGCAAGTAGATAGAGCTCGCCTTCATTAAGTGGCGTGCGTACCCAGTAGGAGAATGGGCTGGTGTCGATCGGTGTGCGACTAAGAAGGGCGACCCAGCGCTTTACCTTAATACTCTTGAGCCCTACCTGTGCGAACTTACTCTCGGGTTGTCCGGAGATTGGGTCGGTGACCGAGTCGATGAGTTTTGCGACGCGCCCATCGGAGGCGAATTGGTCGTTCCAATGAATCGGCACGAAGACGTCACCATCGCGCAGGCCGGCGTCGATACTTGCTTGCAAGACTAACGCCTCGGACCCGCCGCCACTCGTGTGGGCGTAGACCTGCACCAGATCGCCCTCGCGAAAGCCTTTACTCTGTGCGTCGCGCGGATTCAATGCGACGTAGGGGGCGCTGGTATGGGCAAGTAGGCGCGGCGAGCGCCCCGTTCTGGTCATGGTGTGCCATTGATCCCGGACGCGGCCGGTATTCAACTGGAAAGGAGTGTCGAAGTGAGCCTCGCGCGCGGGCAGGCTAGGTGTGCAGGGGACAAAGCGAGCGCGGCCACTCGGCGTGAAGAATTGACCATCGCCGAACATGCGGGCGCAGCCCTGCGGGTTCTCGCTATTGACCGGCCACTGAATGGGGGCGAGGGCATCGTAAGCCAGAGTATCCATGCCCGCTAGTCCGCTGATGTCGAAGTCTCGGCTGCCATGATTCTCGAAGCCAGAAAGTGCCGCGTGTTCCGCGAAAATTTCCGCAGCGTTATCGAAGGCGAATGCCGATGAGTAACCCAGGCGCTTTGCCACCTCGCAGATGATCCACCAGTCGTGCTTCGACTCGCCCATTGGCGGTAACAACGCGCGTTGCCGCGAGATGCGTCGCTCCGAGTTGGTGACAGTGCCATCTTTCTCGCTCCACCCCGTTGCCGGTAACAAGACATCGGCGTAGACATTGGTATCGGTTGCCGCGACGCAGTCGGACACGATGACGAGCTCGCATTTTTGTAGCGCCGCGCGCACGCGTTCGGAATCGGGGAGGCTAACGACAGGGTTGGTGGCCATGATCCACACCGCCTTGATCTTACCTTCACCTATGGCATCGAACAGATCAACCGCTTTCAAGCCTGGGCGCTTGGCGATGTTAGGCGCCTGCCAGAAGCGCTCCACGCAATCCACACTGTAGGCACTGAAATCCATGTGTGCAGCGAGTTGATTGGCAAGCCCGCCGACCTCGCGGCCGCCCATGGCATTGGGTTGCCCTGTGATCGAGAACGGACCCATGCCGGCTTTGCCGATGCGTCCCGTCGCTAGGTGACAGTTGATAATGGCATTGCATTTATCGGTGCCGGTGGCGGACTGGTTGATGCCTTGAGAGTAGAAGCTGACGGTCTTCTGTGTCCGGGCAAATAGTTTGTAGAACTGCTCCAGAGTGCCGATGTCTAGCCCGGTGCGCTCGGCGCTGGTTTCTAAGTCAAACTCTTCGCATGCTGCGATCGTCGCGTCGAAACCCTCCGTGTGGGCCTCGATGTAGTCGTGGTTTAAGGCGCGATTTTCTTGCAGATAATGCAGCAGGCCGATAAAGAGAAAAGCGTCGGCACCGGGCTTGAGGGCGAGGTGAATATCGGCGATTTCAACGCTCGCAGTGCGGCGCGGGTCGATGACCACCACGCGCATCTGTGGGTTCGCAAGTTTCGCAGCCACGATGCGCTGATACAGAATCGGGTGCGTCCATGCTGCATTGGAGCCCACCATCACGAGGAGGTTGCAGGTCTCTAAGTCTTCATAATTACAGGGCACGGTGTCACTGCCGAATGCACGTTTATAACTCGCCACAGCAGAGGCCATGCATAGCCGGGAGTTGGTATCGACGTTGCCTGAGCCGATGAAACCCTTCATCAGTTTATTAGCGACGTAATAGTCTTCGGTGAGTAACTGGCCAGAGAGATAGAAGGCAACCGAGTCCGGTCCATGGCGCGCAATGATCTGCTGCAAACTGCTGGCAACATGGTCTAGCGCGGTGTCCCAAGTAGTTCTTGCGCCGGCAATGCGTGGATGCAAGAGGCGCCCCTGCTCTCCTAGGGTCTCGTGTAACGCCGAGCCTTTCACACAGAGGCGGCCTTTATTGGCAGGGTGCAAAGCGCTGCCCGCAACCGCAGTGACGACGCCGGCGCTCATAGTAGCTTGGACGCCACAGCCTACGCCGCAATAGGGGCAGGTGGTGTGGACGCTTGTGACGAGTGCATTCATCGGGGCAAACAATCTCGCGATTTAGGCGGCATGGCGGCGCGGGTTTAGGGTGACGATGACCGAGTCGCCTTCTAGGTTAATCTCATAGGTCGGAACGCGCACGGTTTCGTCTTCAAGGCAGCGGCCCGTGTTGAGACTAAAGTGCTGTTTATACAAAGGAGAAGCCACGACCAGGTCGCCATCAATGTCCCCGACTATACCACGGTACAGCACATTGGCTTTGCCCAAAGGGTCCCAGTTGTGTAGCGCATACAGCGACGGCGTCTCTTTGGGCAAGTAGAAAACGGCGACCTGTATATCGTTGATGAGCACACAGGCACCGCAGTTCTCCTGTAATTCACTGAGGCTGAATATGGCGATGGGGTCCGCAATCGAGCGGGGTCTTTGCACCTGGTTCATGCTGCATCCTTTACGTTTAAGATAGCGTTAGAAGCGCTTCGCGCTCTCGTTTCTTTGCGGGCCGCACTTGACCGCGTTCTTGCACGAATACGACATGGATATCCTCTTTTTCGCTGTTCACAAATTGGCGGAACCGCTTCAGTTTCTCAGGATCTTCGATCGTGGTCTTCCACTCGCACTGATAGGTGTCTAGTAATAGCGCCATTTGTGACTCTAAGTCGCTGGCGATGCCTAATGTGTCCTCGATGACCACCTCGCGTAGATAGTCGAGACCACCCTCCAAGTGATTCATCCATACCGAGGTGCGCTGCAAACGATCGGCCGTGCGGATGTAGAACATCAGGAAGCGATCGATATAGCGGATTAGGGTCTCATCGTCGAGATCGGTGGCGAACAAATCGGCGTGGCGGGGTTTCATGCCGCCGTTACCGCAGACGTATAGGTTCCAGCCGTTCTCCGTGGCGATCACGCCGAAGTCTTTGGACTGGGCCTCGGCGCATTCGCGCGTACAGCCCGAGACTGCAGACTTGAGTTTATGAGGCGAACGGATGCCCTTGTAGCGATTCTCGATCAGGATCGCCATAGAGACACTGTCTTGCACTCCATAACGACACCAGGAATTGCCCACACAGGACTTCACGGTGCGCAGAGCCTTGCCATAGGCGTGACCGGTCTCGAAACCCGCCGCCACTAACTCGCTCCAGATATCCGGCAGCTGATTCACACGCGCGCCGAACAGGTCGATGCGCTGACCACCGGTGATCTTGGTATAGAGTTGGTATTTCTTCGCGACCTCACCGATTACGATGAGTTTCTCGGCGGTGATCTCGCCACCCGGGATGCGCGGGACTATGGAATAGGTGCCGTCTTTCTGCATATTGGCGAGGAAGTTATCGTTGGTATCCTGCAGGCCCACGTGTTCTTTCTTGAGGACATAGTCGTTCCACAGCGAGGCGAGAATAGACGCCACGGTGGGTTTGCAGACCTCGCAACCACGCCCCTTGCCGTGTTTTTCGAGTATGTCGACGAATGACTTTATAGAACCGACTTTGATGAGGTGGAACAACTCCTGCCGCGAATAGGCGAAGTGTTCACATAGATGATTATTGATTTCCACACCACGCGCTGCGAGTTCGGTGTCCACTGTGGACTTGAGCAGTGCCGCACAGCCTCCACAGCCGGTACTGGCTTTGGTGACACTCTTCACATCGGCAACACTGCAGCAGCCGCCCTCGATGGCACCGATGATGGCGCCTTTGGTGACATTGAGGCAGGAGCAGATCGTGGCGCTCATTGGCAGAGTCATGCCTTCGATCAGCGGCGCTGCACCACTATCGGCGGGCAGGATGATGCTCTCGGGATTGCCTGGCAGGTCCATGTCATTGAGGAAGAATTGCAGAAGCGTGTCGTAGTCGCTGCAGTCGCCGACCAGCACGGCACCCAGCAATTTCTTGCCGTCGGCGCTCACCACAATTTTCTTGTAGACCCGTTCGCGATCATTGGAATAGAGGAAACTGGCAGGTGGCTGACCGTTGTGAAGTGCCTTGCCGTGGGAGTCGCCTATCGAGCCCACGTCAATTCCTAACAGTTTTAATTTGGTGCTCATGTCGGCACCCTGGAACGATACTGGGGTATCGGTCAGCTGGCTCAGTGCGGCATCGGCCATGCGATAACCTGGCGCCACTAGGCCAAAGATGCGTCCGCCGAACAGCGCACACTCGCCAATCGCGAAGATATCCGAATCGCTAGTGCGGCAATGGTAGTCGATCGTAATGCCGCCACGCTCGCCCACTTCTAGCTCGGCCTGTTTGGCGATTTGGTCGTTAGGCCGAATGCCCGCAGAGAATACGATGAGGTCGGTTTCTAGCGCTGTGCCATCGGCGAACTCCATGCGCAGCTTGTGTTCCTTGCCCGGCACGATCTTCTGGGTAGCCTTGCTGGTATGGACTGTCACGTCGAGCTCTTCGATCATGGAGCGCAGCATCGTGCTGCCGCCGTTGTCTAGTTGTACTCCCATGAGCCCAGGGGCGAACTCCACTATGTGGGTCTGCAGGCCTAGATTCTTCAGCGCATTCGCGCACTCCAGCCCCAATAGTCCACCACCCACGACAACTCCAACCTTGCCCTTTTGCGCATGGGCGCGAATCTCGCCGAGGTCATCGATAGTGCGGTAGGTTAGGCAGCCCGGTAGGTCTGAGCCTGGCACTGGAGGCACGAACGGATAGGAGCCAGTGGCGAGCACGAGCTTGTCATAGGCGAAACGCCTGCCGAGTTTGGTAATAACTTCTTTATTGTCGCGGTCGATCTTCGCAACCGCCTCGCCGAAATGGGCAGCTACCCCAATCTCTTTGTAATGCTCGCGCGTGGTCAACGCGAGGTCTTCGGGTTGCTTACCGCAGAATACTTCGGACAGGTGCACGCGATCATAGGCGGGACGGGGTTCGGCACCCAACACGGTGATGTCATGCTTGGCGGACTGCGCCGCGAGTTTGTCCACATAGTAGTGACCGACCATGCCGTTGCCTACTACTACTATTTTTTTAGTCGTCATCGATGCATCCCATCTTAGCGTTGTTATGTGGTGGAATTAAGCGGCAACCGAGCCGGTAAACTTGTGCTTGTCATAGAGAAATTGCAGCACTTGCTGGCGCGCGTGAACGAAGTCTGGATCCTCTGCCAACGCCAAGCGGTTGCGCGGTCGCGGCAATGTGATTGGGAGAATCTCACCGACAGTGGCGTTGGGGCCGTTGCTCATCATCACGATGCGATCCGACAGCAGCACTGCCTCGTCGACATCGTGTGTGATCATGACAACGGTGGTGCCCAGGTCTGCGTGGATCTCCATCAACGAGTCTTGCAAGTGCGCGCGGGTTAGTGCGTCCAGTGCGCCGAAGGGCTCATCCATGAGTAAAACTTTAGGTTGCATAGCGAGGCAGCGAGCGATGCCGACGCGCTGCTTCATGCCCCCAGAGATCTCGTGTGGGCGCTTGTCCTTAGCGTGGACGATGTGCACGAGTGCAAGGTTGTAATCGATCCACTCGCGCATCTGCGCTCTTGTCTTGTGGCCCTTGAAGACCTGTTTCACCGCCAATTCCACGTTATCGTAGACACTCAACCACGGCAGTAAGGCGTGGTTCTGAAACACTACGGCGCGATCTGGGCTAGGCGCGTTGACCTCCTTGCCATCGAGAATGATGCCGCCTTCAGTGGCCTCGTATAGGCCCGCGAGGATATTGAGGACTGTGGACTTGCCGCAGCCGGAGTGGCCGATCAAGGAGATAAACTCGCCTTGATCGATCTTGAGGTTTACGTCTGACAAAGCGCGGAATTTTCCACTCTCAGTGTTGAATTCGATTCCGACCTTACTGATTTCTAAATACGCGTGCATGGAGTTCTCCAAGTTGGGCTTAACGCAGGAGCGTTTGTTTGTCCCAGCTTATATAGCGCTGGGCAGTAAGCATTAGCTTGTCCAGAATCAGGCCTATTAAGCCGATCACAATGATCGCAACCATAATCCTGCTTAATGAATCGGAACTTCCATTCTGAAACTCATCCCAGATGAATTTCCCCAAACCTGGGTTCTGCGCCAACATTTCGGCCGCGATTAGTACCATCCAACCGGTGGCGAGAGAGAGCCGCATGCCGGTGAAGATGAGTGGTATCGCAGAGGGTAGTACGATCTTGCGAATATGCACGTGGGTAGGCAGACAGATCACGCGGCTCACATTGATTAGGTCCTTGTCCACACTCGCCACACCCACGGTGGTATTGATGACGGTCGGCCAGAGGCAGCAAAGGGCTACAGTGATGGCGGAGGTGACGAAGGATTTCTCGAACAAAGGGTCATCCGAGACATAGAGCGCACTGACCACCATCGTGACCAGCGGCAGCCATGCTAGGGGGGAGACCGGTTTGAAGAGTTGGATAAGGGGATTGACCGCGCTGTAGATCGATTCGCTGAGACCGCACACAATACCCAGAGGGATAGCAACCAACATCGCAAGAGCGAAGCCAAACGCAACCGTCATTAGGCTGGTAAGAATCTGTTTCGGGAAAGTTGGCCTGCCCGTATAGTCACGAATCCTTATTTCCGCATTCGGGTCATTGCGCAGGAGTTCGTGGTTACGCGTGTCTTGGCGCGCATAGAAATCGACGCGGCGGGTCTGTTCGCGTTGATACTCATCCACCATATTCTGTACTTGCGAGATGACCTGTACAGGCCCTGGGAATTTGCCCAAGGAGGTGTCGATGCTATTCGCGGTGGCCTGCCACAGCAGCATGAACAGCAGGACGCCGACCAGAGAAAGACTCGCGGCACGTAACATTTTCTGTGCAGCTATAGGGATAGCCCAGAAGCTGTAACGCCATTGCGCAGGGCTAGTGGAGAGGGTCGAACTCTCCGTGGCGTCACGTGTGCCCACTACTGTGCCGAGATGTTCCGTCATTGCTTCCTCGCCTACATCGCTAAGGTTTGGGTGTATAACTAAGCTGCTCATTGCAGGCCGATCTTCATAGATTTCAGGTAGGCATTGGGTTGGTTGCCGTCATAGGGCACGCCGTCGATGAACTCGTCGGTAGTTGGACGGAATCCGGACTCAGTGTCGAAATCGGGGAAGTCGGCGGCGTTCATATAGCCCTGCGCAATAAGCCCCTTCGCTGCCGCCTCGTAGATGGCTGGCTTGTAAACGCGCTTGGCCTGTTCGATATACCACTCGTCAGACTTTGTCTCGGAGATCTGTCCCCAACGGCGCATCTGTGTGAGGTACCAGATGGCGTCTGAGTAATAGGGATAGGTGGCGTTGTAACGGAAGAACACATTGAAGTCTGGGACTTCACGGGCATCGCCCTTCTCGTATTCGAAAGTGCCGGTCATCGAGTTCGCTATCACCTCATAGTCCGCACCGACGTATGCCCCTCGGGAGAGGATGCGAGCGGCCTCTTCGCGGTTGCCATTATTATTGTCGTCTAGCCATTTGCCGGCGCGCAGCATCGCTTTTACGATTCGAATGCTGGTGTTCGGATTCTCCTGAGTGAAGGCTTCGGTCATGCCAAAGACTTTCTCCGGATTGTTCTTCCAAATCTCATAGTCGGTTATCACGGGAACGCCGATTCCCTTGAAGATCGCTTGTTGGTTCCAAGGCTCGCCAACGCTATAGCCCAGAATGGTGCCCGCCTCTAGAGTGGCTGGCATTTGTGGTGGCGGAGTTACTGAGAGCTGGACCTGTGCTTCCAGCATGCCGGAGCTGTCGCCGCGCTCCGGGGCATAGAAACCGGGATGGACATCGCCGGCGGCTAGCCAATAGCGCAGTTCGTAGTTATGTGTCGAGACGGGGAATACCATGCCCATATTGAAGGCCTCGCCGCGAGCACGGTAAGCATCGACGACGGGCTTGAGGGCATCGGCTTTGATAGGGTGTACTGGCTTGCCATCGTGCATCGGGATATTGGGACGCATGGCCTCCCAGATGCTATTGGACACAGTGATGCCGTTGCCATTTAAGTCCATGCTCAGGGGAGTGACGATGTGGGCTTGCGTGCCGTATCCAATCGTCGCAGCCAGAGGCTGTCCGGCGAGCATATGAGCACCATCGAGTTGGCCGTCGATCACGCCATCTAATAGCACTTTCCAGTTCGCTTGCGCTTGCAGTGTGACGTAGAGGCCTTCGTCTTCGAAGTAGCCCTTCTCGTAGGCGATTGCAAGAGGCGCCATGTCTGTTAGCTTAATGAAGCCGAAGGTAAGCTCGTCTTTCTCGGCGGGGCCTACCTGGCCGTATGCTTGTCCTGCGAGCAAAGAAAAGGCGCACGTCGAGAGAATACATAGGGACTTACTGGCGCTAGAGAGCGCTTCGGCTAAGCTGTGCTTTCGTTGTTCGGCTAGCATGTGTAACTCCTTGTAGGCATAAAATTTGGGCCAAAAAAAAGCCCACGAGTTGCTAAGCAACTCGTGGGCCACATTACCCAGCGGACCCTGATCGGGGGGAGAGTTCAGATCCGCGTCGAGCAAGTTAGAGGGCAACTTACTCATGTCTTAGTCAATGCACAGGTTGTGCCAGTTCTTAAAAATCACCATGTTTTAGTGAATCTCTGCACCTATACGAGCAGTCAATGCCAACAGTGCCATTATTGTTTGGGTCACAAGGCGCCTTTGCAGTGGAGCAAGCCAAAACCGCGACGCTTTATGGGGCGAGAATAGTGCGCAATGCACCAATATGGCGCATTCAAGGCAGGGGGATATAGCGATCCGCACCAAGCACGATGCCGGGTTCGAACTCCCATTCCTGTGCGTGTTCATTCTCCGGTTTGTTGTCGCGGCTCGGGGAGTTCTCGCCAAGCCAACGGGCTGCCTCGCGGTACAGGTCCGGCCGCCATGACTGCTGTACTAGCCCGCGCCGCTCTTCCTCGCTCAAGGTCTTGCCTAGCAGTTGTTCACTCTGCTCCAGTATCCACTGCGCTTGAGAGCGCCACGGGAAGCCGGCCTGATACTGCCAGAACACATGAAACTGCGGGATAGACACAGGGTCGTCGTTCTTGGAGAAGCGAAACTGTCCGGTAAGAGAGGGTAGGATTAAGCGCGTGGGCAGGTTTAGATAAGATTTCTGGCTCATGACTGCGGCTATATTTTCGCGTGCATCGAGTTCGCTCAGTAGCTTACAGGCCTCCATGATCGCTAGGCGTAAGCGCAGATGCGTGGCGGGGTGACTCTGGTGCCATTGCTCCGTCACCCCAAGCACTTTCTCCGGGGCATTATTCCAGAGGTGATAACCACTCGCGGCCACTGTCCCTATGCCTTGCTCAACCGCGACAGTGTTCCATGGCTCGCCAACGCAGAAGCCATCGATGACACCGCGGGCGAGGCTGTCGCACATCTGTTCGGGCGGCAGAACGAGCAGCCGCACGTCGTGATCGATGTCGATTCCGCCAGCCTGCAGCCAACGGCGTAGCAGGATGGTATGCATGGAGAACGCGTGCACCGTTGCTAGGGTGATGGTCCGGCCGCTCTGCTGTAACTTGGCGCGGAGTTGCTGAACTACCTCTAGCGGGTTGGGTGCTGTGCCCGGATAGTGAAGTTCCAGCGCTTCCCAGACACGATTCGACAGGGTGATGGCATTGCCATTGAGGCCGAGCGCGAGGCCTGTCAGCAGGCTGCCGCGAATTGCGCCGGCACCTAGATTCGTCATCATCGGCAGGGGTGCTAAGAGTTGTGCGGCATCCAGCTGGCCCACCACCAGCTTGTCGCGTAGGTTCGCCCATGACACCTCGCGGTGCAGCGTGACATCGAGGCCGTAGCGTTCGAATAGCCCGGCCTCTTTCGCGAGAATCAAGGGCGCCGCATCAGTGAGGCGCATATAACCCAGTTCGAGCTGGGTGATTTCGGGCTGAGCAAGGCGTTGGGGGTCAGACATGGGTCATTTCCTGATATCGAATGCAGAGAGTGTGGCGATGACGGTTTGCGCGACGTTGCGCAGGCGCTGGTTATTGTCCATCGCGAGCTTCGTGAGCAGCTGGTGGGCCTCCTTCTCATTGATGCGTTTCTGCGCCATCAACAATCCTTTGGCCTTCTCGATCAAGGTGCGGTCCTCGATTTCCGAACGTGCCGACTGCAATTCTTCTCGGAGCGTTTGAAAGGAGCGAAATTGCGCCATCGCCACCTCGATGATGGGGCGCACACGGGCGGGATTGAGGCCTTCGGTGAGATAGGTGCTGATGCCGGCGGCCACGGCCTCGCGGATGTAATCGGGATCGTCTTCATGAGCGAACATCACCATAGCCGTGGGGCTGTGGCGATTGACGATAGCAAGACTCTCCAACACATCACGGTCGGGGGATTGCAGGTCGATGATCACTACATCGGGTTGATGCTGTTCGATCTGAAACACTAGGCCAGTAGCCGATGAGATAATCGAGAGCACCTCGAAGCCTGCGGCAATGAGGTGCTCTTCGACGAGTTGGGCGCGCTCGGCATGATCGTCCACCAGCATGACCCGTATGGCTTCATTCTTTACTTTGGCGATCACAAGCTTGCGGTCCTATTTAAATAACAATGCACCACGATGAAGCAATTAGAATGCCATGTTCATGCTAAGCCAGAGCTTGTCGGTGTCGACGCCAAAACTCTTGCTCGAATAGAACGCGACCTTCGCCTCGATATTGACGTGCGCGTTGATCTTATAGCCCGCCACAACATCCCATTCATTGCCAAAGTGCTGGGAGCCCTCGCTCGCATTGTAACGATGCAAACTCGTAGAGAGATTGAGTGTGTTTAGTGTTGTACTGGCACTTAGGTAGATATCCTCTATGCCATTGGCCGGTGTGTTGAGGAAGCTGTCCGCGAAGCCTTGATAGCGGTGCAGGGTTGCCAGTGGGGTAGTGAACGCGAGATTGCCAGCGTCGCTACCCAGATTCTCATAACCGAGTAGGAGGTTGAGGTTGCCGACTTTGCCACTGCCCTCAACAATAAAGTAGTCAGCGGCATAAGAATTGGGGTTATCACCATAGTCGGTTTGGTGGGCATAGCTCGTGTAGAGATTCAGTGCGCTTACTTTGCCGTAATAGGAGCCGCCATAGGAGATCGACGATGCACCGCGCGCGTTGTCGAAATCTAAGGCATAGAGGAAGACGCTCAGGGTGCCCCAGTCTTTAGTGCTGCTGATATTGAGTGCGTGGGAATTACTGTCGAGATCGCTAGCCTGTGCGCTAGGCTTCGAGCCCCCGAAGATACGGTTCACATTCCAGATATAACTGTAGTCGACATTCAGGCTGCTGGCGCTGCGGTGATAGCTCAGGGCATCCATGGTTTGTTCATTCTGGCGCCAACCCACACTGCCAAGGAAACGCTGCGTAGCGTGATTGAGACGCTGCCTGCCAATGCTGACGCTGCTGCCTTCCTCGAGTGCGTACTGCACAGAGGCAATATTGATCTCGGTGCCGACCGGGTCGGCAATCACCGAGTAGTTGCCTCGGTAGCGGTCCAATGCGAATGAGTCATAGCTGTCTGCACCAACAGTTAAAATCGAGTCGGCCTCGATCGCAAGACTAAATTTTTTCACTGTAGCGCTTTGGAAGTTAAGCCGTGTACGCAGCGTGGATGCCGTGGCGTCTTTGAGGAGATTATCTTGTTCCACGGTCTCCAAACGATAGCGCAGCGCTAAATGTGTAGTACCGCCGAAGATCATGGCAGTGACATCGTCGGTTAGGGATTGCGCGCCAGCTGGCACACTTAGACCGATACTCAATACGGCTGCACCAATGTGCAATAAGCTTAGGGGTTTTCCTTGTCTTGTAGTCATGACTGTTCTCTGCGCTGAGGTGATTGAATTTTTCCCCAAAAAAAAGCCTGCGTCTCAGGAGAGACGCAGGCATCGTTGCCCGATTTAAAAGTATTACTGGAGAGTACTACGCTAAGGTACAATCAAGAAGCGGGCCAACTTTTTAATATCCATTTAAAACAACATATTATGATTTTCTCTTGAGCGAAACGTAAACGTAAAGGGGGATTTCGATGCGCTATCTTGCGGCGAAACCCTCTGTTCTGCACATTTAAAGTGCGCGAATCTACAATACTACCTATTCCTCCGTGGTAGCGTTTGCAGAGCTCAGAGACTAGGACGACAACCTCTGCGGTAAGCAAATATTTGGTGACGATCCAGCTCATTCGCAGTACTCCTCAATTAGCCAGTGCTGCCTTAAAGTGGTCGCGAGCATGCACTAATCGATACAGGGCTGGCAGCACCAGAAGCGTTAATAACGTGGACGACATGATGCCACCAATCACCACCGTCGCCAACGGCCGTTGCACCTCAGAACCTATCCCTGTATTCAACGCCATCGGAACAAACCCCAAGGACGCGACCAACGCCGTCATTAGCACTGGACGCAGTCTGCCTAAAGCTCCTTCCATTACGGCATCATTTAAAGGCCGACCTTGTTCCCGCAGATCGCGAATGAACGAAAGCATGACAAGACCGTTGAGAACGGCAACGCCAGAAAGTGCAATGAAACCAACACCGGCTGAAATGGACAGCGGTATATCTCGTGCTACTAGTGCTAGCACTCCACCGGTAAGGGCTAACGGAACCCCTGTGAATATTATGGCGGCATCCCTAAATGAACCAAGCGCCATCATTAAGAGCACACCAATGAGAACCAGCGTCACTGGAACCACTATTGCCAATCGCGCTGTTGCAGATTGTAGCTGTTCGAATGTACCACCGTATTCAATCCAATAGCCTGCGGGTATCTCGACATTACGCTCTACAGCTTGTTGAATGTCGCTAACAAATGACCCAAGGTCCCGTCCTCTAACGTTACCTGTGACTACCACCCTGCGCTTGCCATTTTCACGATAGATCTGATTGTAGCCGTTGCTAATACTTATATCCGCAAGCTCGCCTAATGGCATGTAACTGCCATCAGGAGTCATTATGGGTAAATAGAAATAGCCATCAGGATCGCTTCTTATTCGCTCTGGAAGACGCACTACAATATCCGAGCGCTGGTCACCCTCGAAGAACTGGCCTGCAACTCGCCCACCAAGTGCCATAGAGACGGTGTCTTGAAGCTGCCCTATACTAATACCAATGCGCGACAGCACTTCACGACGCGGCTCCATAGTAAGCACAGGCAGTCCAGTGGCTTGCTCAACTGCAACGTCGGCAGCACCCGGAATACTGGACACTACCTCTTCAATTTGCGCCCCTATCGCGATCAGTTGATCGAAATCATCACCAAAGACCTGTATCGCAAGCTCGCTGCGCACCCCCGCAATCAACTCATTGAAACGCATCTGAATGGGTTGCAAGAACTCATAGCGGTTCCCCGGTACGGGAGTCACTATCGCCTCAAGCTCGTCTACGATTTGAGTTTTAGGCTTTAGCGGGTCAGGCCAGAGTTCACGCTCCTTCATAATAATGAAGGTGTCTGCCACGCTTGGCGGCATGGGATCGGTCGCGACCTCTGCGCTCCCAATCTTGGAGAATATCCTCTCCACTTCTGGCATTTTCGCTATTTCCTTTTCAAGCTGAAACTGTAGATCAATGGCTTGGCTTAGTGAGGTTCCCGGTATGCGAAGAGCGTGCATCGCGATGTCGCCTTCATCAAGATTGGGTATAAACTCACTACCCATTCGGTTGACTAAACTTGCACAGACCCCCATAAAAACGACGGCGAGCAGTACGACAAGCCAACGAAATCGAAGTGCTAAAGTAAGTGACGGCTTATACAGACTCGTCGCAGCTCCAATGATTATGTTTTTACGCTCAATGACGGGCTTCTTGAAAAGAAAGGCAACACACGCAGGAATAAACGTGATTGAAAGTAACATGCCGCTGAGTAGCGCAATGACAACGGTAATTGCCATGGGATGGAACATCTTTCCTTCTATGCCTTCAAGAGCGAAAACAGGAATATAGACAGCGGTTATTATAAACACCCCGAACAGGGCTGGCTTCATCACCTCACGTGTTGCAGATGAAACTACCTCTAGGCGCTTTTGCAGCTCTAATCTCCCGCTCGAACTTGCTTCGCTCAACCTTCGCAAACAGTTCTCCACAATGATGACGCTGCCATCTATGATCAGTCCAAAGTCCAACGCGCCGAGGCTCATTAGATTGGCACTTGTGCGAGTTTGTACCATTCCGGTAATCGTCATTAACATCGCGATCGGGATCACCGCGGCAGTCAGAATTGCGGCTCTGATATTGCCAAGCAAAAGGAACAGAATCACCACGACTAACAGAGCACCTTCTATCAGATTCTTTTCAACTGTCCGTAGGGTCTTGTCGACTAATGTCGAACGATTGTAGACTGCTGTTACTGTGACTCCTGTGGGTAGGCTAGGTTTGATATTCTCGAGCTCAATCGCGGTGTCATTGGCAACCTGTTGACTATTTGCACCAATCAACATGAACACAGTGCTCATCACTACTTCGCGACCATTCTGTGTTGCTGCCCCTGAGCGTAGCTCTTGCCCAATCTCCACACTGGCCACATCACGCACCAAGATTGGGACGCTATCATGTTGAACAATCTGAATATTGCGTAGGTCCTCTAATGTATCTGCTTGTCCGGACATGCGCATGAGCAATTGCGAGCCATTGTTTTCAATAAAACCTGTGCCACGATTGCTATTGCCTTGTTCAAGCGCCGAAAATATATCCGCATAATCTACGCCGAGGGCGAGCATTTTCTCCGGCTCTGGGGCTACAAGAATTTCCTTTTTGAAGCCTCCTATAGGGTTCACCTCCACGACCCCTGGAACTTGCAGAAGTTGCGGTCGTATTATCCAATCGTGAACGCTCCTTAGGTCGGTAGGGGTTACCAATGAACCATCCGGATTAGTAGCACCCGGCTCTGCATCGACGGTAAACATGAATATCTCACCCAGTCCGGTCGCAATCGGTCCTAAGCTAGGCTCAACTCCCTCAGGAAGCTCTCCACGCACCGTGGTGATTCGCTCACTGACTTGTTGGCGAGCAAAATAGATATCCGTACCCTCCTCAAAGACAGCGGTAACCTGAGATAACCCATAGCGTGAAACAGAACGGGTATAGGATAAGCTTGGCATCCCGCTCAATGCCGTTTCAATCGTGAAGGTAATTCGCTGCTCAGCCTCCAGGGGGGTATATCCCGGCGCTGGCGTGTTAACCACCACTTGCACATTGGTAATGTCAGGTACTGCGTCTATCGGTAGGCGATTGAAATTCCATAGGCCTAAGCCCATAAGCAACGCGACGAGTACAAGGACTAGGCCACGCCGAGCCAGCGCTGTATTGATAATATATTCCAGCATAATAGTTCCTTAGTGATCGTGGCTTGCGCCAGATTTTTCGACATCGGCTTTAAGGATGTAGCTATTTTCAGTGACATATTGAGTACCGAGTTGAAGTCCACCAAGCACTTCAATCCAGGTGTCATCTTGACGGCCGAGTTCAAGCATCCTCACTTCGTATTCATTTCCAATCTGCGCATATACAACAGTGAAATCCCGGAATGACTGCAAACCGATTCGCTTCACGGCAAGTGGCACTTCGTATTCATCCACTTGAAACTCTGCGTTGACCCACATGCCAGGAATCAATAAACCGTCTCGGTTGGCTAGCACCACCCTTGCTGTCACAGATTGATTTGCCGTTGCGGTCGGTAAAAACATCGCCACGCTGCCGGAGATTGCTTCGTCACTTGTAGGCACTGAGACGCGCACCGGGGAGCCAACAGCAATGCGAGAAATATCCGCAGGGAAAACTGCCAAATCTATCCAAACCGAGCTTGTATCTAGGATCGTGAATAACTCTCGCCCTGCCGTTTGCTCGCCCACGCTGGCTTGCTTGGCGATAATGAGTCCGCCTGAAGGGGCGGTGATTGTATAGGAGGTAAGACTTTGATTGCTGTCGACAGCGGCTAATCGGTCGCCTGCTCTAACTACATCTCCCAGTGAGTGGAACACACTGCTGATCTGACCTTCGAATCGCGCCCGCACAAATACCTGTTGCTCCGTATTGGCAACAATTTTTCCATAGGCAGGGACGATTTCTTCTATGACCGCAGGCCCAGCGACTTCTGTTGCGATAGCTAGCGCATCCCGCACCGCTGGCTCAATCATAGTTCTACCCTCGAAGCTATCGTACTCCCAATGGTAGGTCTGCCCACTATGGGCGGCCGTAACGCTGACGCTAAAGGAGTGCGGTTCGTAGATTGTCATATCACCCCGCAACGCATCGCCTTGCGGGGAAAAATCAATCGAATCGACAATGCCTCCTAGACGGGTCAGCTCAACATCAACGGTCAAAGCATTCGGGGGTAGCAGCTCGCCGTTAACGCGCCCCCATGCTCGATACTCGGGGGGGGCACCCGTTTCGAAAATGGCCAGTTCAAGAGAGAAATCACCATCCCTCAACATAAAACCGTTATTTGGACCACGCTCCTCCGGCGGTGCGTTCTCATCGACTTGAGCGACCGGCTCAATTTCACCATTGTCACTACAAGCAACACAGAGAACAGCAACTAGAATAGCGAGCAAAGGTTTGAGTATTGGATTCATAATGCGCCTCATTGTGAAGCTCGTGACTGGGAAATTCGCATTCCAGTCAGTCGCTCAATTTCAATTTTTTTAAGTTGTGCCTGCAAACTCGCATCCACTACATCGCTACGCGCTTCAAGGACGTTTTCTTGGGTCTGTAACCACTCGATATAATTGCCAGCTCCAAGCTGATAGCTTCGCCGCACTTCTTCAAGCGCTTCCTCATACTTCGGAATGACGGCGCCACGCAACACATCAGCTCTATGCAGGTTATGCTCAAGCTCTTGATAGACAACAAACAGATTTGTTTGTATACGAATCATGGCGGCGTCCTTCTCAGCCGCCGTCTTCTCAATCGCGGATCGGGCTTCCTGGATACGGCCTTGGTTCAAATTTCCTCTGTTCAAGGGAATGGTGACTCCTGCCACGAATCCTGTATCACTAGTATTCTGCATGCGTCTGATACCCGCATTGAAGCGCCATGGTGTCTGACGTTGAGCCAGTTCCAGTTGCAGTATCGAATCCTGCAGCCGTTGTTCGGAGAGAAAGCGAGAAATATCCGGGTTGTTTTCGATGAGTGTTATCAACATCGAAAAAGGTTGTAGGTTCGGCAGTTCAGTGATGTTCCCCTCAACCGATGTGAACCGTGGGTTAAGCTCTCCCCATAAAGCAGCAAGCTGATGAAAATTTATTTCCAACTCATGATTCATGTCTTCGCGATAGAGTAGGAGTCTTTCTAGCTCTGCCTGCGCACGCGCAAGGTCTGCGGTTGAACTAGTACCCGTGTTAACTCTTTGCTCAATAGTCGAAACGGTCTCCGTCGCGTAGGAGATCCCCTCGTCGGCGAGCTGTTGGTGTAACTGAATCGCTAATGCTTGCATATAATAACGTGCGACTTGCGCTGCAATATCTAGGCGCATAACTTCGGCCTCTGCTGCCAACGTGAGCGATCCTGTGCGTGCAACATCTACTCGACGCTGCGCCAACCCCCCCTCTACAACCCAGGCAATACTCAGAGTGGTTTGAGAGTCAGAGACTCCCTGTGCGACACCTGTGCCTAAAACATCTTCAACACTGAAGTTAAGCTCCGGCTTTGGCTTCAAACCAGCTTGAAGAGTGCGTGCTTCTTGAATATTCATCGCGTAACTAAAGGTTCGCAACTGGGGGTTATCGGTCATTGCTGCACTGATAGCGTCCTCTAGCATCAAGCTTTCGGCCGCTAAGCTAATGGGGCCGTTGGAGAAAAATAACGCAACGCTCAGTGCTACTGCTGTTAGGTTTTTTTTCCTAAATCGGACTTCGGTATTCGTTCTCATAAGAAGGCCTTTAATTTCCATTCATGTTGTCGCGGGGGATACAGTGCACTGGACTACACCGTAATCCACCCATAATTTTTCGGGAGACTAATGCAATTGTTTAATGTCGGTGTACTCACCATTTGTTCTGAGAGTAATAGTGACAGCCGAGTCTGTGCGATTACGCCAATACCACCCATGATTTCCATCAAAAGCTGCCTCAACAACGCCGCTTTGACTTTGCTCCGTGCCTTTCTCATAACTAAAGTAGTCGATCTCTAGCGCTGCAGAATCACCGTGTGTGTCGAAATTCACCGCGCCGCCATTCGACTCCCAGGCATATTGCACAGCCTTGCCCTTGGCGAGAGTGACCTTAATCTCTGTGCTCGCGTTTGGGGTTAGAGTTACTTGCATTTCATCGCTACGGTCACCGCTTGCACTCTGGGGCTCCTGCACCGTTGCAACCGATAAGCTAGAAGGATTGATGGCCGGACTCTCAAGCAGTGTTTCCGAGGTAACAGAGTTTTCGGATTGGGCATCGATAACGCCCAACAACGCTTGTTCGTTCTGCTCTGACTCCTCGGCAAGTAGAACTTTTATCTCCCCCATTCTTTTAAGGCCTGTCACGCTGCCAATGCCCGAAGGGTCTATTCCGTACTCAGCAGGCATTACAATGACGATCAACAGAAGCATCGCTATAACCGCGGCTATCGCAGTGGATTTCAATAGTTGGATACTAGAGGGAAGTTGATTCTCTTCGGTCTTGTTTACATTACTCATAGTCGATATGTCCTTGCTAATAATTTATTGGTTTACGCCACGAAATAGCCGGTAAGTTGGTATCCCATTAAGAGAAATCCAGCACTCATCAATGCCACTTGTGTTTTATAAGCACGTTGAAGAAAACTGCTCGATTGTCGGAGATAACTCAACGCAATGAGGATAAGAGCAAGGGCGAGCAATTGGCCAAGTTCCACCCCAACATTGAAGGCGATAAGGTTAGTGAGTAAGCCGTCAGGAGATATTTCGTAATCCAAAATTTTGGTCGCGAGACCAAATCCATGGAAAAGTCCGAACACCATGGTGGCTACTTTAGTGTTGGGCTGCACTCCGAACCAACGCTGGTAAGCCCCCATATTGTCTAGTGCTTTATAGACGATAGAGAAGCCAATCACGGCATCAATCAGGTAGGCACTGACACTAATCTCTAGAAATGTGCCGAGTAGTAGCGTGACCGTGTGACCCAGGGCAAAAAGACTCACATAGATACCAACGTCGCGGAATCTATACAGATAGAAAATAACCCCGACAAGAAAAAGCAGATGGTCGTAACCCGTGACCATATGCTTAGCACCGAGGTACATAAATGGAATTGTGAGTGCGCCGGAACTTTCTTGAATAAACCCTTTATCACCTGCAGTCACGCCATGCGCGACCGCTTCAGAAATAAAGCCAAAACTAGCTAAAACCAGTATAGAAATTGTAATCAACAACGAGAGCGGGTTGTTGAGAAACAGATGCTTCAATTTTTGCATCACTTAATCCTCTAAATTTTCATTTACCCAATCGAAACTAGGTCGAAGCCATAAATAATTCCAATCAAACACCTGCTATAGAAGCAAATATTCATGCGCGGATGCACTCGCTAGAGCTAATTCCGCAAGGAAAACAATGGCAAAATTTCTGAGATTTAGAGGTTGGGTGGAGGGACTGGGGGGGTATAGGTGGGACTGAGGATTGCTAAGGCTGGACTGATCTGTATGGGGGCTCGAGTAGACTCAACTTCAAATGTGTAAACTTCGGGAGTTGCATAGCTTAGCTGCGCGGAGATTCCGTGCTTATGAGTGTGTTCATGGTCAGAGTCCGTCTCTGCGGCGAATGCACTATGCAAATCGCGCGTATGCTCAGAGTTTAAATGATCGCTCTTATGGTCATGGTTGTGACCATGGCTGTGCTCAATTTCTAAGGCGCTCCCATTAGCATACTCAGAATGTAACGCACTGCTGGCGTGAACTCCGCCAAACATTAATGAGTTATTGAGTATAACTAGTAGAATTATGAGTATATTTTTATGCACAAGACGTGGCTCTAGAACAGGGTCTGATCACAATGTAGCAGCATGTCTCGGATTGGGTCAACCTTGTGGTTGTATTTTCCAGAGGTAGTCTAGATTAGGAATAACGGTCTAGCGAGACGTTCAAGCGCTTCTGTTTCAGTCTCCGATCATAGATGTAGATACTAAAGATTGTTAACAATTTAGATACCCCCCGATATCCTTCGATAGACTAGGGGCGCTCCAGTTCTGCTTGCGGCAGTAATTCAATCTCGATTCGTTAACGATTTTTTACTTGTTCTCTAAACGCTTGCTCCTGTTCACTATTAGGTAAAGTGCGGGCAGCAGAATCAACGTCAGCAGAGTTGAGGAAATAATACCCCCGATGACAACCGTCGCTAACGGCCGCTGGACTTCGGCGCCAATGCCCGTGTTCAACGCCATAGGCACAAATCCAAGGCTAGCCACAAGTGCCGTCATCAGCACTGGCCGCAGCCTAGTCATTGCGCCTTCCATGATTGCAGGAATCAACTCTTTCTTCTCATGCCATAGCGTTTTGATAAATGAAAGCATTACTAGGCCATTGAGCACCGCGATTCCTGACAATGCTATGAACCCCACACCCGCAGTAATCGAAAGTGGCATATCTCTGAGCCACAGGGCGCCGACTCCCCCAGTTAAGGCAAGAGGTACACCGGTAAAAATTATCAATGCATCGCGAAACGACCCAAATGCGATCAGGAGCAATCCGAATATGAGGGCTAGGGTTGCTGGTACCACGATAGAAAGACGTTGACTGGCTGATTCCAACTGCTCGAAAGTGCCTCCGTACTCGGCGAAGTAACCAGCAGGGAAGTCTACCTGTGTGGCAATAGTTTGTTGAACCTCGGCTACAAATGAGCCTAAATCTCGGCCTCTGACATTGGCGCTTACTACGACCCTACGTTGGCCGTTCTCCCGACTTATGCGGTTGGGTGACAAGACGGTGGAGATTTCCATAACTTCCGACAACGGTACATAACCGACTTCATTAGCAGTTGTTGCCACAGGTATTGGTAGTCGCAATAAGCGATCATAGTCGACCCTTATCTCCTCGGGTAAACGAACTACGATGGGAAAACGTCGATCCCCCTCATATACTAAGCCTGCAATCTCGCCACCGATTGCGGTCGACACTAGGTCTTGCACGTCACTAATATTAATGCCATAGCGCGAAAGAGCCGCGCGTTTGGGAATAATGGTCAGCATAGGAAGCCCATCGGTTTGTTCGATTCGTGCATCGGCGACACCCTCAATGGTTTCAACAACGTTGAGAACTGCCTGTGCCACGCTACTCAGTACATCGAGGTCTTCACCGAAAACTAAAATACCTAGATCAGATCGAACGCCTGAGATAAGTTCGTTGAAGCGCATCTGAATTGGTTGAGTAATCTCGTAGATTTGCCCAGGTAACTGATTGAGTGTTTCTTCCATCTCTTCGACCAACGCCGCTTTTTCTTTATTAGGATCAGGCCATTCTTGTCTATCTTTAAGCATCACAAAAGTGTCAGAAATACTGGGAGGCATAGGATCTGACGCAACCTCTGGCGTACCAATTCTCGAAAAAACGTCTCGCACTTCGGGAAACTGCAACAAGCGATCTTCCATTGCATCTTGCATCTCGATGGATTGTTGCAAGCTAGTGCCGGGAGTTCTTAAGGCCTGCACGGTAAGGTCGCCCTCATCGAGTTGAGGGATAAACTCTGACCCAAGTTGACTTGCGATCCATCCCGCGCCCCCAACAGCAACAAAGGCGAGCGCTACTACCAGCCAGCGCAATCGTAACGCCAGCGTCAGAATCGGAAAATAAAGTCGCTCGGCTCCTTGCATTATAAAATTATTTTTCTCTGACACCTTGCCAGTGATAAATAGTGCAACCGCAGCGGGCACGAAAGTCACCGACAGAATCATTGCGGCAATAAGAGCCATCACTACCGTGCTCGCCATGGGATGGAACATTTTCCCTTCGATGCCCGATAAGGAGAATATTGGTAAATACACTAGTGTGATTATCAATACCCCAAACAGGCTAGGCCGAATGACTTCACTTGTAGCGCTGAAGACTACCTCAAGTCGTTCCTTCAGCGGCAATGCGTCACGGTTCGCTGTCGCCAGTCCGAGTCTACGAATAGAGTTCTCGACAATGATCACGGCCCCATCAATGATTAGGCCGAAGTCTAATGCCCCTAGGCTCATCAAATTGGCAGACACATTCAATTCGACCATCCCGGTAATCGTGGCAAGCATCGTAATTGGAATTACCATGGCGGTGATGACTGCTGCTCTAAAATTTCCAAGTAATAAAAATAGAATTACAATGACCAGCAGCGCACCTTCCAAGAGATTTTTTTGCACTGTTTCGATGGCTTTATCTACTAGAATTGTACGGTCGTACAAGGGTTCCGCTTTAACCCCTTCAGGCAAGCTAATATTGATTGCTTCGAGGGCTTGCGCTACGTCACTGGCAACTGTTCTGGAGTTCTCGCCGATTAGCATAAAGGCCGTACCTATTACCGCTTCTTCGCCTCTATGAGTAGCAGCGCCGGTACGTAATTCCTTGCCTATCGAGACCTTCGCCACATCTTTAATCTGCACGGGTATGCTGTCTCGGTTTGACAGGACCACGTTCTCGATATCTGCAATTGTCTGAACCTGTCCTGGTGAACGCACGAGCAGTTGTTGCCCGTTGCGTTCAATGTATCCCGCCCCCCGATTTGAGTTATTCTTCCACAGAGAGGCGACCACCTGATCCATGCTGATGCCCCATTGCAAAAGCTTTGTAGGGTCTGGAGTCACATGATATTGTTTGGCATAGCCGCCGCTGGTATTCACCTCGGTGACACCTTCTACCAAGATCAATTGCCGCTTTATTATCCAATCTTGGATCTCACGAAGTGCGAACAAATCATATGGCTCACCATTGGGCTGGACCGCGCCATCCTCTGCTCGCACGGTATACATGAAAATTTCGCCTAAGCCCGTTGAGATAGGCCCCATCTGCGGTTCTAAGCCAGTTGGCAATTGGCTTTTAATCGGTCCAAGACGAGAATTAATTAAGTTTCGGGCGAAATAAATGTCCGTTCCTTCATCAAATACCACGGTTACCTGTGATAAGCCGTAGGCCGATAATGAGCGGGTGTAGGCTAGTTGTGGCAATCCCGCTAAGCTTGTTTCGATGGGAAATGTAATCCGTTGTTCTACTTCTAAAGGTGAGTAACCGGAGGCTTCCGTGTTTATCTGCACCTGAACGTTAGTAATGTCTGGCACTGCATCAATAGGCAAGTTCTGGTAATTCCAGATGCCGAAAATACTTACCACCAAAACAACGAACATGATGATCCAGCGCTCGAGTATTGCTCTATGTACGATTTTTCCTAACATGACTTATTCCTCTAATGACCGTGCTCGACGCCTTCTTTTTCCAAATCGGCTTTTAGCAAATAGCTATTGGTGACAACGTAATATTCACCGGGCTCTAGACCAGCGATTACTTCAGTGGAGTCACCATCGGAGCGGCCAAGCGTGAGTGGACGAGGGGAATAAGTATTAGCATTTTTAATGAAAACCACTTGGTTTCCTTCAAAAGTTTGGAGCGCGTCATTGTCGACAAGCATGTCTACAATGACGCGCTCGATCTGCACTCGTGCTTCGACAAGCAAACCTGGTGCCCAGCGTCCGTCAGGATTGGCAAGTGGAACACGCGCGATGACAGTTGGGGAATTCCCTTGGCTAGGGTTGAGGTAGCGAATTTTGCTAAGCGCAGACAAGTTGTCCATAGTGATTGTCACTGGCAAGCCAGGTACCACCCATTGCGAGTCGCCGGGAAAAACTGTGAGATCTATCCAAATATTGTCGTAGTTAGCAATAGTGAGTAGAGGCTGATCTGTGGCGAGTTCGCCGGGGTTAGCATGTTTCTCAATAACCGTGCCGCTGAGAGGGGCGAGGATTTGATATTCTTGCAAACTAGAATTAGCTTCAATAGTTGCGATTACTTGTCCGGCTTCAACGCTATCTCCTAACGCGGGAACGATGTCGCGAATCATCCCAGGATAACGAGCGGCAACATGGCTTACTTGCTGCGGATCCGGCATGGCCTTTCCGTAAAGCAGCAGTAAGCGATCGATCTCGCCGCCACTTGCAAGCCTGGTGGTGATGCCAAGTTCGTCGGCCATTTCTGCCGAAATTTCGACTGTTTCGTTATGGCCCTCGTCAGAATCTGTGTGATCCTCCTCTGCCGAGAATGCGGGGTAGGCAATCGCTACGAGGAAAGAAAGGGCAATAGTAGGCAATGCGTGTAAGAACGAGCTGTGCATATTTTCTGTAATTTCCATAATGTTCTCCGAATTATCGCGGGGAGAGTGGTTGGCCACTCAAGCGCTCGATTTCCGCTCTGAATTTGTGTGCGTTGGTAGCGCTGTTTATTAATGAAAATTGCGCATCCAGATATTCTCGTTGTGCGCTAATGAGTTCGAGATAGCTGTAAGTGCCTGCAAGATATGCTTGCCGAGTGTCTTGCATCGCGCTTTCAAGCAAGGGGATTACGTCAGCTTGAAGGCTGTTAACCTCGGCAATAGCTTGCTGAAGCTGCTTGTGTAGTGAGGAGATCTCGCCGATGAGTCTGTTTAGATTTGTTGCCCGCCGTATCTCGACTTCTTGCAGCCTAGCCCGCGCCGTTCTGATCTCTCCAGATGCGCGGGATTTACTCATGAGCGGGATTGATACTCCAAACACGAATCCGGTGTCGTTGAATTCACGTAAGTGCCGGACTCCTGCAGACCACTCGATATCGTTTTGCTGTCTTGCTTGGGCCTGTCGCAGTTCTGCTTCCAGTAATCGAGACTCGTCAGCGAAAATTTCGACGTTGGGATTGGATTCCAAATCGGCAAGAAATGACGCGATGGAGTTCGCCTGCCCTACCGCTAGAAACTCGGAGGAGACCCCTTCAAATTGTGGATTATTGTTAGCCCACATATTGGCTAGTCGCAAAAGTGAACTTTCTAGATAGGTACTGGCGGCCTGCTCGGCCGATTGGGCTCTTATTAAAGCGGCTTGAGCGCGGTTAAGTTCCAACTGAGGGGTTTGTCCAGCGTCGACTAGCGGAGTTAACAGTGCAATGGTTTGCGAGCTTATGGCGGTCGCTTGCTCTTGCAATGTCTGCTGTTCTTGGGCGTTTGCAACATCAATGAAGCGACTGACCACTTCTCCAAGTAAATCGAGTTCCGTTACCTTTCTTTCTGTGTTTAGTAAATCAAACTTCCGATTTACAGCGTTGACACGAAAGCTGCGTTTGTCGCCCATCTCCACGACCTGCGACAAACTAAGAGTTAGTTCAGCCCCAGAAATTCCGCTCAAGCCACCAGTGCCCAATACACTTTCGATATCTGAATTTACCCTGAGCGACGGCTTCAAATTGGCTGTTTCACGTTCTCCAAGCAATGCTTCTGCGCGTAACGGGAAACTGCGTAGCGTAGGGTGAGCTGCCAGCGTTGCGTCAATGGCATCGCGAAGGGTGATAGTGCCGTTGAGTGCTTGCTGCGCGCGAACAAACGGGCTTGTGGTCAATACGAGCACAAGAAATAAACACTTTAAGGTCATTAAAGTTGCTCCTGTAATAATCTGAATTGTTGAGCGCCTCAGACGAGTGGTCCGATTCAAATGGCTCGAGTGTTTTTCAGGCTATTACAGGGGGTGCTTGTGAAGGCGGGAGTAAGGTCGCAGGGGTGCCTGCGTAGGTGGGGGATATAAACTCTGGCTTTGTTTTTTCGGTGCTGTGGGGAGTTGATAGGTAAAAGAATGAGTTGAATGCAACAACGCTGATGGAGCCAAGTTCAAGCTTGGCAAGAATAGTATCGAGAGAGAACTCACTCTCAACGTCGGGCAGCTCTTGCTCCCAATGAACATTTTGAGCGTGAACTTCTTCGCTCTCAAAATGAATCGATACTGCTGGCTCGTTGCCGTCTAGACAGTAGCGAACATGGATGTGCGAGACGCTGCTAAATAGCAGCAATAGCACCGACACGAAACTAACCGCACTTCGGAAATATTGATTAGATTGTGTGGTTTTTTGCAGTCTCATTGTGCTTTAGAAGCCAGTTAAAGGCGTGCTTAAGGAGGCACAAAGCTTAACACACGTTCTTATCGTAACCGCAAGTAGATCGAACTCGGGGAGTTAATTGGCACAACTAGTCACAATCGCAATTGACTTGGAGGCGCAGAGGATTGTACGTTCGTAACTCTAATTCCAACACTTTAAGCAGGCGCTAAAGATGCTGTCATCGACGACTCTCACTCCGTTTCATTTGGCCATTCAGGTACGTGACCTCGAGGAGGCGCGTAGCTTTTATGGTACGAAGATGGGTCTTCCCGAGGGACGAAGCTCTGAGCACTGGATCGATTTTAATCTGTTAGGCCATCAGTTGGTGGTGCATGTAAACCCAGCTTTAGGAGCAAAGGGCAAGGTAAGCCGGATAGGCAATCACGTCGACGGCCACGGCGTGCCCGTGCCGCACTTTGGCGTGGTGCTGGAGATTGCGCAGTGGCAGGCTTTAGTAGAGCAGGTGAAGGGCTTTGTCGACTTCGTCATCGAGCCCTATGTCCGCTTTAAGGGCGAGCCGGGGGAGCAGGCGACGATGTTCTTTCTAGACCCGTCCGGCAACGCCTTGGAGTTCAAGGCGTTTCGGGATATTCAGGGGAGTTTGTTTGCGAAATAGGCACGAATTCCATCTCAGGTTTCGGATCGCCTGCAGGCGTGCATAATTTCTATCGAAGCTACTGGTCGCCTGCAGGCAGGCTCCTACCCTAAAAACGTGCTCCGATCCTAAAAACAGCGCTCCGATTTCCGGTAGGAGCCTGCCTGCAGGCGACCTGACACTTTAACGGAGGCACAATCCCTGCCTGCAGGCGACCTGACACTTTAACGGAGGCACAATCCCTGCCTGCAGGCGACCTGACATTCGACCAAGCCACCAAACCCCCAAATCAATAAACCTCAAACAACCCCGCCGCGCCCATGCCGCCGCCGATGCACATCGTGCACACAACGTATTTGGCGCCGCGGCGTTTGCCCTCGATAAGTGCGTGGCCCACCATGCGGGCGCCGCTCATGCCGTAGGGATGGCCGATCGAGATCGCGCCGCCGTTGACGTTCAATAGCTCATCGGGAATGCCTAGCTTGTCGCGGCAGTACAACACCTGTACAGCGAAGGCCTCGTTCAACTCCCATAGGCCGATGTCTGACATCTTCAGGCCAAAACGTTTGAGTAGTTTTGGGACTGCGAAGATTGGGCCGATGCCCATCTCGTCTGGCTCGCAACCTGCGACTGCCAGGCCTCGATACGCGCCCAGTGGCTGCAGCCCGCGCTGCTCCGCCAGTTTGCTATCCATTAAGACCGCAGCAGAGGCGCCGTCGGATAGCTGACTCGCATTACCGGCAGTGATGCAGCCGCCGTCGATCACTGCCTTGAGCCCTTGCAGGCCCTCCAACGTGGTGTCCGCACGGTTGCCCTCGTCCTTGCCTAACAAGGTGTTCTCGAAGCTAATCTCTTTAGTTTCCTTGTTCATGACGCCCTTGACCGAGGCCATAGGCACGATCTCGTCGTCGAACTTGCCGGCGGCCTGTGCTGCTGCCGTGCGCTGCTGGCTCTGCAGGGCGTAGGCATCCTGTACGTCTCGGCTGATGCCGTAGCGCTTGGCGACTATCTCTGCGGTCTGCAACATAGGCATATAGGCATTGGGAGACAGGGCGAGGACGTTCGCATCGGTGGCGCGGTAGTTGTTGCGGTGTTCGTTCTGCACGAGGGAGATGGATTCCAATCCGGCGCCGATCACGATGGGCATATTGTCGACTATGATCTGCTTGGCGGCAGTGGCGATTGCCATCATGCCAGAGGCGCATTGGCGGTCCATTGTCATGCCGGATACGGAGCTAGGTAGGCCCGCTGCAACACCCGCAAGGCGGCCGATGTTATAGCCAGAGCTGCCTTGCTGCATAGCACAGCCCATAACGACGTCGTCTACTTCGTCGGGGTTGATGCCAGCCTTGTTTAGTGCCGAGCGAATGGCGTGTCCGCCGAGTGTCGGCGCGTCTGTGTTGTTGAATGCGCCTCGATAGGCCCTGCCAATTGGCGTTCTGGCGGTGGCGACGATGACTGCTTCTTTCATGTATTTCCCCTTTTCCATTGCTGTTGCGAAGTGCATAAGAGTGTACCCGAACGTACGCTCGCTGCCTACGCTGAGCCAGTGTGCTGCAAAATATGAGCGTGTGCAGCGCTTTGTCTATGCAAATCTTACTTTGGTCGCTTTTTGACTTTTTGAATAGCTTTCCTCCTTTCACTCGCTTGGCGTTATGCTATTGTTTGCCAACGTCAAAACTCCGCAGCATCTGGCAGTTTTCCCACCCGGTTGTGTAGCACGGGATGCCCCACACTAACGATTAAACGTCTCCGCAGCGGCGGAAACTAAAGAGGTAGGCATTGTGAAAAGACTAATGATTGGCGCACTTGCGGCACTTCCCCTGTTCTCAATCACCGCGTTTGCAGGCGAGCGCGTAGGTGATTTCTCCCTAATCGACCAGAATGGGGACTTCCACCATATGGCGTGGTATGACGACCACAAGGCAATCGCCTTTCTCGTGCAGGTCAATGGCAGCGAGCAGACCCACGCTGCAGCAGCGGATTACGCGCGCATGCTATCTCGCTTCGATGCCGACGGCGTCGAGTTCATGATGCTTAACCCGATGGGTGAGAGCCGTAGCAGTATCAAGCAAGATCTCGAAGCATTAGCGCTGCAAATGCCAGTACTGATCGACGATGCTCAGATCATCTCCGAGGCAATGGGGGTAGATAAGAGCGGCGAGGCCTTCCTGTTTGACCCACGTAGCTTCGAGGTCATCTATCGCGGCAACGTTGCGGGCTTGGAGAAAGCCTTAGAGGAAGTGGTAGTAGGGCAGTCGATCTCTACGCCCCGCGTGGCTATGACTGGCAGCGATGTCCATTACTCGGCGCAGTCGCATTCTACAAACGTGTCCTACAGCAACGATGTCGCCCCAATTCTTGCAGAGAATTGCGCGACCTGTCACAGAGTCGGCGGCATCGCGCCGTTTGCGATGGACAGCCATGCCATGGTGCAGGGCTGGTCGCCGATGATTCGCGAAGTGCTGATGACCAAGCGTATGCCGCCAGGCCAGATCGATCCCCATGTGGGCAAGTTCAGCAATGACTATGTTCTAGCGGTAGAGGACCAACAGAAACTGATCAATTGGATCGAAGCAGGCTCAAAGAAAGATGGCGACATCGATCCGCTTGCCGAGCTGACTTGGCCGGCCACGAAGTGGGCGCTAGGCGAGCCAGATCTCATCTTAACAGTGCCGCCACAATCGATTCCCGCGACGGGCGTGTTGGATTACATCACAGTAGAAGTGCCCATCGAACTTGACCGTGACCGTTGGGTGCGCGCAAGTCAGTACATCCCGGGCGACCGCACAGTTTTGCACCACACTTTGAATGACCTAGTGCCTCCAGGCGCGACAGGTCGTCGTGGCTTCCTGGGTGGCGGCGATCCGAACCAAGCCAATATCACTGCCTATATTCCCGGTGCTGAACCCGCTATCGAGCCACCGAATACTGGCGGCCTATTGAAAGCTGGCTCCACACTGCGCCTGCAACTGCATTACACAACTACTGGCAAAGAGACGGTGGATGCGAGCGAGATCGGCGTGTGGTTCTACCCTGAGGGTGAGATTCCAGCGGAGCGGATGTCAGGTGCGTGTGCCTGCATATTCCCAATGGGCTGGACGAACATCACCCCTTACGATCCAAACTTCGAACTGCGCCAGAGCGTAACGCTGAAGCAGGATGCGTATATGCAGTCTTTCCTTCCGCATATGCATTTCCGGGGCAAGAGCATGCGTTTCACTGCGTATTACCCAGACGGGACAGAGCAGCCGCTGATCAATATCGCGAACTACAATTATAATTGGCAGATCAGCTACAAGCTGGAGGAGCCAATCTTGATGCCCGCGGGAACGCGCATCGAGGCAGTAGGGGCCTACGATAATTCAACGCAGAACAAGGCAAATCCAGACCCGTCACGCTCAGTCCCATGGGGCGACCAGAGCTGGGACGAGATGTTCTTCGGCGCAATGAGCTGGAAGAACGTAGACCAAAGCCCAAGCGGTGGTGGTGGTCAGTAAGTTGATTGCGGTTACTAGATGTACTTAAAAAAGCCTCCGTAAGGGGGCTTTTTTTTGCGTTCTGCTTTTTTGGCGTGTCCTGAACTCCTTTACCTTGCAGTCAATGCGGGCTACGGAGCACAATCACCAAATCTTCAAAGCGTATAGCTAGCCATTGCGCCTGGCCCGAGGGGTAGGCCTAGTACTATCCACACGACTACCATCACCGTGCCCGAGATCAGTAGCCAGATCGAGTATGGGATCATCATCGCCGCTAGGCTGCCTAGCCCGAACTCTTTTTGCCAGCGCTGCGCGAACATCAGGATTAATGGGAAGTACGGCATTAATGGCGTGATGATATTCGTTGCCCCATCCCCCACTCGGTAGGTTGCAGTGCTCATCTCTGGGCTTACCCCTAGTAGCATCAACATGGGTACTAGTACCGGCGCTAGTAGTGCCCACTTCGCGCTAGCTGAACCGATGAACAAATTAATCAGCGCCGTCATGATCACTACCATTACCAATAGCACCGACATGGGTAGGTCGCTGGACCCGATGACCCCCGCCCCCTTCACTGCGAAGATCAGTCCCAAATTGGACCAATTGAACATCGCCACGAAATGCGCTGCCGCGAAGGCCAGTACCAGATAATAGGACAGATCTGCCATCGCCTCGGACATCATGCGCACGATATCGCGGTGCGTCTTCACACTGCCTGTCGCCGCGCCATAGGCCCAGCCCGCCGCGAGGAACAGGATGAAGAAACCCGCTACCAAGGATTGGTAGAAAGGCTGCATGCGACCATCGCCTGCCTCCTCGTTGATTAGAGGTGTGCCTGGCATGACACAGAGAGCAAACCACACGGCAATTACCGCGAGGCAGGCATAACCGGCACGCGCTAGGCCGCGCATTTCTTCAGCGCTTATCTGACCGTTGGTCTTAACAAGGTTTGCTGTAGTGCTGCTGGCTTCCTTGCCCAGAGGGGCGAGGCGGGGTTCGATCACCTTGTCGGTGATGTACCAGATTACCGGCAGGAACACGAAGGTCATGGCTGCGATGAAATACCAGTTGCCGGCGATATTGGCCGTCCAGCTTGGGTCGATGGTCTGCGCCGCAGCTTGGGTTATGCCAAACATCAGGGCGTCGAGCTGGCCCGGGATGAGGTTGGCGGAGAAGCCGCCGGAGACCCCAGCGAACGCGGCAGCGATGCCGGCGATAGGGTGTCTGCCCGCGGCGGCGAAGATGATGCCTGCCAAGGGAATCAGGACTACATACGCAGCGTCCGCTGCGAGATTGCCCACCATGGCCACCAGCGCGACAACCGGGGTAAGCAGTATTGTTGGAGCGTTCTTCACTGCTACCGCCATCGCAGTAGCGAACAGGCCGGAGCGCTCAGCGACGCCCGCGCCGAGCATCACTAGCAAGACGAAACCCAGTGGATAGAAGCCAGCGAAGGTTGCAGGCATCTGCACTAATAAGCGCTGGATATTGTCTGCCGAGAGCAGGCTAGCAGCTTCGATCAACAGTGGTACGCCTGCGGCATCGACTTGGGTAGGATGCAAGGCGGAATAGCCGGCCAGTGAGGCCACTACGCTAATGGCGATCAGGATCAGAATCAGGCTGAAGAAAATAAACACCGGGTCCGGTAGTTTATTGCCAGTGCGCTCGATCCAAGCCAGCATGCCAGTCGTGCCGGGGGTACTTGCAGGGGAAGTGTCGTGCTCAGAGTTCGTCATCGTCTTCTTCTTTTTATCAGGGTTGGAATAATCAGAAGTGTTGCATGGATGGACGGGCGCGACAAGCCGATGAGAAGGGCCGCGGCGCCGCATTCATTGCGAATTGCAGCGCCGCGATACAGGCCCGGGCTTAGGTGCTTCCTAATATTTTGAACCCCATGTGGTTCCGTGCTTCCAGTATAAACCACTTATGGTTCATCTGCGCGAGCGCCTAGCAAGATTCATCCGAGAGAGGCGGGGAGACATCCCGCAGCGCGAGTTCGCCCGCAAGATTGGGGTGGCGCAATCGACCATCATGCGCATCGAGAATCTCGATCAGAATGTCACCATCAAGACCCTAGAAAGCCTGTGCAGCGCCTTTCATGCCGACATCGGTGATCTATTCCCAAGCGTCGATAGCGCTCGTGATTATCCGCCAAGGATCCGCAGTGGGCTTACAACGCCGCCACCACGCAGTGCGGTATTGCTGCACGAGGAGGCGCCGAAGGCTTCCCCGCAAGGAAAACCGTCGAAGAGCTAGGCGCGGGCTAGCCCGCGAAATGTCAAAATCTTCCACAAATCTGCTTCAATCATCACCCATCGCGGGCAAGCCCCCCATAAATAGGGCAAGCGCTCCTACAGCTTCGATTTGGTGCTGTGCCGCCTATGCATTCAAGCCTACTTGTAGGCGATCTAATTTCTTTGTGTAGAAAAGGCTAACCCCCCGGGAGGCGCTCCCTTCTATCTTTATTTTTGATCATTTACAGCTGTGGAATGGCGGTAGCTTGAATTCGTAGGCCATCTGCATGGAATCGAGCATGGTCCATAGAATATCCAGCTTGAACTGCAGAATGCCCAGCGCCTGTTCCTGCTGTTGGCGGGTCTTGAAGTAGTCCAAGGTGATGTTGAGCCCATGTTCCACATCGCGGCGCGCTTCAGTCAAACGCTTACGAAAATAGCTATAGCCATCGGCGTCAATCCACGGGTAATGCTGGGGCCAGCTTTCTAAGCGGCGTTGATGAATCGCGGGGGCAAATAATTCAGTAAGGGAAGAACAGGCCGCTTCCTGCCAACTCGCGCGTCGCGCGAAATTGATATAAGCATCGCAGGCAAAGCGGACACCGGGCAGCACATGCTCTTCGGACATTACTTCCTCGCGGCTTAGGCCTACTGCCTCGGCTAGGCGCAACCAGGCTTCGATACCACCCTCTTCGCCTTCGTAGCCGTCGTGATCGAGAATACGCTGCACCCACTCTCTCCGGATATCGCGTTCGCCGCAATTGGCCAGAATGGCGGCATCTTTAACAGGGATAGTGGTTTGGTAGTAAAACCTGTTGGCGACCCAGCCACGAATTTGTTCCGGCGTGCTTTTGCCCGTGTTCATGGTGACATGATAAGGGTGGTGGATATGATAGAAGCGGCCCTTATCGCGCAACTTCGCCTCAAACTCTTCTCTACTCCAAGCTTCTACCATGATGATCTAGTGTTCCTTTTGCGCCAGTTTTTTTGCGTTCGATGTGTTGCGAAACAACAGCGGTGCCGCCTTGTCCTGGGCAGTGACTTCTCGTTCAGCCGCCGCGATGGCTTCGGTGACTAAGTGACGATTGGGAGAGAATTCGCAGATTGGATCTGTGGCATAGGCATCGCCGGTCAGCATGAACGCCTGGCAGCGACACCCGCCTAGATCGATCTCTTTCTCCGGGCAGCTCGCGCAGGGCTCCTGCATCCACTCGGTACCACGAAAACGCGTAAACAAGTCTGCATGACGCCAGATGTCTTCCAAAGACCCTTCGCGCACATTCGGGAACTGCAGGCCCTCTATAATCTTGGCGCTCTGGCAGGGCAGCACATCCCCTTCCGGCGTGACCGTGATAAAGGTTGTGCCCCATCCGTTGCTGCATTTCTTAGGGCGTTTTTCATAATAGTCGGGGGCCACGAAAATGACTTTCATGCGGCCCTTGTGTTGATCGCGGAAGCGATTGGTTGCAGCCTCTGCCTCTTCTAGCTGTTCGGAGCTAGGCAATAATTTATCGCGGTTATGCAACGCCCAGGCGTAGTACTGCGTGTTGGCAAGCTCAACGAATTCGGCGCCAAGGTCCTCTGCCATTTTCAGGAAATCGCTGACCTGATGGATGTTCTGGCGGTGCAGCACAAAATTTAGTCCGAGAGGAATGCCCTGAGCGATCACCTCTTTAGTCATCGCGAGTTTATGTTCGAAGCTGTCTGTGCCGCCAAACAAGGCATTGGTTGCCTTGTTGCTGCCCTGGAAGCTAATCTGAATATGTTTTATGCCGCCTTCTTTAAAGGTGCTGATTTTTTCAGCAGTGAGCCCAACGGCAGAGGTGATGAGGTTGCAGTAGAAGCCCATGTCGTCGGCGGCCTCGATAAGCTCTGCGAGATCGGCTCTGACGAGGGGTTCACCACCGGAGAAGCCAAGTTGCACGGCGCCCAGTTTGCGGGCCTCCCGCATGACCCGCAGCCATTCTTCCGTGCTCAATTCATTCTTGCGATTGCTGGGCAGCTGCAAAGGGTTGGAGCAATAGGGGCATTGCAGCGGGCAGGCATAGGTCAGCTCAGCTAACAGCCACATAGGAATATATTTGTTAGTTACTGGAACCGTCACGCTTTACTCCCGTATTGCCACAATCCAGTCTTGAGATTGTGCGTCGATTAAAAAATCCTTCACATCAGCGGCTAATGAGTCAGCGTCGGGGTAATCCCGCTGCAGCCCTGCAATCAATTCAGCGCTACTTATCGGGCCGGTGCAACGTCGTAATATCTCCACAGCGGTGTCGCTAAGTTTCACCAGACCTTCCGGATAAAGTAGCACATGACACTGCTGGGCCTCTTCATATTGAAGCCGATAATTCGGGTTGAGCTGGAATTTATCGATGCTGTGATCAAACATGCTGTATCGCTCTTTATTGTGTGGAAATATTACAAAGTAATATCCATGCCATCGAAGGCCACTTCAATGCCTTCGGCTTCGAGTGTCTTGCGCTGCTCCGAGTCTTCATCGAGGATCGGATTGGTATTGTTGATGTGAATGAGCACTTTGCGAGGCTTATCCATGGGGCGCAAGACCGCAATCATGCCATTCTCACCGGACTGAGGTAAATGGCCCATATCGGCCGCTTTCTTCTCGCCCAGCCCAACAGTCTCCATCTCATCTTCGCGCCAGAATGTACCGTCCACCAGTAGGCAGTCAGATGCCGCCATTAACGCGCGAGTCTCGTCAGTGAGGTCGCCGAGGCCTGGGGCATAGAAAAGGGTTTTACCCGAATTGGTATCGTGTACTTGGATGCCAATATTGTCGCCGATATGAGGGTCGTTGCGATGGGGGGAATAGGGGGGTGCCTTACCTTTTACAGGAATCGCGGTGAAGGCGAGTCCGTCGATACCGGGAATAGTGAACGAAGAGTTGTCCAGCGGAATAGGGTGGCGGTTGATACCACCGTTCCAGTGCTTCAGCATCGTAAACAGCGGGAATCCTGTGCTCAGATCTTCAAATACCGTGTCGCTGCAATAGATCTCGTGCGGACAACCTTCTCTGAGCATGAGTAGCCCAGTGGTATGGTCGATCTGGGAATCCATAAAGATGATTGCTTTGATCGCGGTATCGCGCAGGCTGCGCGCGGGCTGCAGCTTGGGAAAAGCAGCGAGCTGGACCAATAGATCGGGAGAGGTGTTAAAAAGCACCCAATTCTCACCGTCACCACTAACAGCGATGGAAGACTGTGTGCGAGTCTTCGCGTTTATCGAGCCGGTGCGGACACCATGGCACATCGGACAATTGCAATTCCACTGCGGGAATCCGCCACCAGCGGCAGCACCTAGTACGTGTACATACATAAGTTAGCTCTCCATGATTGGCGAAATGCGCTATGCATCTCTTTGCGTAATTTTTTCAAATCTGTGAGATTCGCGATAAAAAAAAACGCCCCAACTGCTGGCGTTTTTTTCTACGGTAAGCCGCAGACTTCTTGCGAATTACCTTAGTTCTGAGCGGCCGAGCCTAGTATCAGCCAAACCGCCAAACATCCTTAGCCTTAGCGGTTTGCGAAATACATAGTGATTTCGAAACCAAGACGGACATTCTCATAAGTAGGTTTAGTCCACATATTAAACTCCAGTTGTTTATCAAATCGTGATTACTATAAGTGCTTTGCCGAAAGGCATTTCGTCTAACGCTACTGAACTTAGCAAACTTCCCTGCCAAATTCCATGTTTCAAGCCCCGAATATTGGTTTTATTGTTACAATCTGTGTTTGTTCGCTTATCTATTTGAAAAGCTTAGTAAAAATGTTGGCCAAAGTGGGTTGAATTACAAGCGTCCGAGCTGACAATCGCCCAAACAGGGTCAAGATGAAGCAAGCCCTAGGGAGCCTCTGAACAACTTTGATATATCTCTGGCCTTCAGGCAATCGTGCTGACAAGGCGCGTTTTTGAAGGCATGCGTCGGCCTGTCGAGAAAACGTAACGCAGGCAGCACGATTGCCTGAAGGCCCCGAAGGGCGGGCCTGTCGCGCGCCGCCGCTGCGTTGTCGTTCTTGCCAAGGGCTACGGCCATTGCCTTCGAACGACGCCTTGCGGCAACACGCGACAGACTCACGCAGAGGCATATCAGAGTTGTTCAGAGGCTCCCTAGGAGATTGCGCCGATAAAAGCTCAACTCTGCCTCTAATGAGCGAATCTGGTTGGCAGGTAGCCTGAAACCATGGCCCTCGCCCTTGAAGCTTATATATTCTGTAGCCGGATTCTGGGCGCTTAATTTCTGGTTAACCAAGATAGCTTGATTAGGCGGCACTACCTTGTCGTCCTCTCCTTGTAGGAGCAAGACAGGGACCTTTATTTCGGTCAGCCTATTGATAGGGGAGCGTGCTTGATAAAGTGCCTTAGCAGCCGGGTAGGGGCCTATAAGCTGATCGAGATAACGCGACTCGAATTTGTGGGTATCCCGCGCCAGCAGTTCCAAGTCGCTGACCCCGTAATAACTCGTCCCAGCGGCGAACAGGTCGCATGCAGCTAGGCTAGCCAGCACCGCATAGCCCCCGGCGCTGCCACCGCGAATGGCAATCTTGCCGGGCGCGACTTGTTTGCTATCAATTAGATACTGAACTGCAGCCGTAACGTCTTCGATATCGATTACGCCCCATTGCCCGTAGAGTAATTTTCTAAAGGTGCGGCCATAGCCACTCGAGCCACGATGATTCAGGTCGAGCACAGCAAAGCCTCTAGAGGTCCAGAACTGATGCATGGGGTTGAGTGCTGCGCGGGCGGTGCCGGTGGGTCCGCCGTGGACATTCACTAGTAGTGGCGGCAGCTGTCCGCTAGGTCCGCTGAACTGGGCGTTCTTCGGTAGGTACAACAATCCGTAGGCAGCTGCGCCGCCGTGGCTGCTGAACTGGAAGTGCTGTGCCCCAGAGACGAGGGCACGATTTAGCTCCTTCGGTAGTGCTGCTTTAACTACCATAGTCTGCGTATTTTTCGACTCGGGTGCGTTGAGATCGATGTGGTAAATGCTCGGGTAGTCGTAGGTCGCAGCGGCTAGGAAAAACACCTTACCCTCGCGACCTCTGTGGATATGTTCTAGCATTCCGAGATTGTCGTTTAGCACCTCGACACTATGGTCGAGCAGGTTTACCCGGTGCAATTGCCAAAGACACTCTTGTACCACGCTTATAAGCAGGTCAGATTCCCCCCAAAGTGCGTAATTACGTTTGCCAGTCTCCCATGCGGGCCCGCAGCAGTCGGCATCGATCGAGTAGACAGCGACGCTGACACAATCGGCCAGCAAGTTTTCGCACTCTACTGTCACCAGATTCCAGTAATCGCTCCAGTCGGACAGGAAGTAGAGATTATTGTCGGAATCGAAACTCGGCTGCACTTTCGAGCTGGCCTGCCCGGCATCTACTTCCAATAACTTTGTAAGCTCGCCCGCTGCTGCGAATTGCGCGACTCGAATCTGGGTGTTATCCCAAGGCATATTGGGGTGTGACCATGTGATGAAGCTAATGTAATCGTAGTCAGCGGATAAACTTGGATTGCTTACGAAGTCCGTCTGCTCGAACAAAACGACTTGCGCATCCGCTGTGACAGGCAGTTTCCCAGACAGGGGAATTGCGACCAATGTATTGATTACTGCGTTGGCGTTCCCATTAGCCTGTCGATGATCTTCTCGCACACAAATCAGGCGCTGTCGTTTGCGGTCAATGATGAGCTCGCAATAACGCACTGCGTCCGTGTCGGAATCGGTAAGTTGTACAGGATCGTCAAAGCGCTTTGTATGCGGATCGAAGCGTTGCCGGTAAATTTCTTGATCTTTGAAGTTGCAGTAGAACACTTCGTTCTCACTACATCCAAACGGCAGCCCACCATACTCGTGCACGCGGCTGCGCAGGGCGTATCCCGGCGGAGAGACGCGCGTTATCTCGCCCGCGAGATCGCAATACATCAGCGCCAGGTCGCTTTGTTCTTCCGGTACGGTTAGTAGGAAGAGTACTCCATCTGCCCAGGGAATTGGATTGCTGGCAGTGCGTCGATCTTGAAATATCAACGACGCAGAAAGGGTGGATTCCCAGGTGCCGAAGTCGGCTAGTTGCTGTTCCATCATGCAGGAAGCTCCCTGTTGTTGTGATCAGAGTGTCTTAATTTTCAGTGGTGGCCCGATGTGTTTTGCCGCGGGAGATCGACAAAAAGAACCCTACTAGGCAGAGCGCGGAAGCAATACCGAAACTCAATTGAATCGCTCGCTCCAATGCTGGCAAGTTGCTCGCGTCGATAAGGCGATCGCCAATGACCATCGACATCGCGAAGGTGACCAGCACCATGCTGCCGAGTTGTCCGAGTATTCGCGTTGTGGCGAGGGCTCCAGATGCGCTGCCGTAATCTTTTCTCTCGACTGAACCCATGATGGCATTGGTGTTTGGGGCAGAGAAGAAGCTGAAGCCAATACCCGTCATCGCTAATGCGAAGGCAACTGTCGGTAATTGGCTGCCAGCCGCTAGCGTGCTGAGGAAAAACAAGCCCAGCGCTGTTAGTACCATGCCTGCTGAGGCGAGTAGCCGCGGTTCAATGCGATCAGAGAGTTTGCCTGCTAGTGGCGCTAGCGCGGCCATACTGATCGGTTGGATCATTAGGATTAACCCGGCCTCTGCGCCGCTTAGTGATTTTATCTGCTGAAGATAAAGGCTCAGCAGTACCACGTTGGCATAGGTGGCGGTATACATGATCAAAGATGCACCGCAGGCACGGGTGAAAATTGAATTGCTAAGAAAAAGCCGGATGTCCCATATTGGGTGTTCAATCGCGCTTACGTGGCGCACAAAAACCACTAGGCTCAGCAGGAACAACGCGAGCAATGGCAGGCTCGCTTGACTGGGCAGGCTCGTAATCCCAAGGCACAGAAAAACAATCGTCACGCTAAACAACCCTGCACCCACTAGGTCCAACTTACCTTTCTCACCGAACCATTCGTCTTTCACTCTAGTGATGCCTATATGCACTACCACCAGCGCGAGCGGAATATGCAGGAGGAAATTGGCGCGCCAACCGAACCAATCCGTGGCAATTCCGCCTAGTAGTGGGCCTGCTGCCAGACCGACGTAAACAGAGGAGACAACAAGACCGATCGCTTTACCACGTTGGTCGGGACGGAACACCGACGAGACGATAGCAATCTGCGTGGCATAGAGCATTGCAGCGCTAACACCCTGGAGGAATCTGCCTATTAACAGCATCTCGGAATTGACCGACAGAGCAGTGAAGATAGACGACGCAATGACGGCAATAGTGCCCAGAATAAATAGGCGTTTACGCCCAAATAAGTCGGCAATGCGGCCAAAGATCAGAATAAACATGGCGCTCGCCATGAGATAAGACATCGGGACCCAGCTCAGTGTTACTGCAGTCAGCGAGAATTGATCGGCGATAGTGGGCAATGCGACATTGGTGGCCGATAGCATCAGCGGCGTGCTAAAGGCATTCAATGTCACCATAAGCACGACTGCCGCGTGCTTAGGTTCCATGGTGCTGATGACGTTGAGTAGAGGTGGTGTGTCAGGTTTCATAGTGGGGATGAAGATAGCACAGGACTATTTGGAGCACCTTTGATCTTTTGCTCTGATCGTAGGAGCCCTCGCCTTACTTATAGGGTGCCGTGCAGCGACCGGATAAAATATCCATAGATTTGCATCAATCGCACCCAATCGCCTGCAGGGCAGGCTCCTACCGATCAGTGGGTTCTATCAAATCTGCAGGATTGTTTTGTCTCGTTTGATTTTTTACCGCGCTGGCTCGAGGCGGATCACTGCGCCATTGGCTTCCTCGGTTAACAGATAGATAAAGCCGTCTGGACCTTGGCTTACGTCGCGGACTCGCTGGTGCAGTTCTGTCGCCAGAGTTTCGCGTTGCTGCTCCCACATATTGTTGTCGAATACGATACGTTCAAGCCCACCTGTTCCAGGCACTCGACCACGTTGAATACTTCCCGCGAATAGATTTCCTTTCCATTGCGGAAATGCGTCACCGGTGTAGAAAAGCAGACCCGAGGGCACTATGCCCGGTTGCCAGATGATCAGTGAGGGCTCTATGCCTTCGCGGTGCAGATGCACCATGGGCTCGCCATCGTTGTAGCTACCGTAGCCATAGAGTGGCCAGCCATAATTTGCGCCAGCCTTTATGATGTTGATGGAGTCGCCGCCAATCGGTCCCAGTTCCGCATGGAAGAGCTGTCCAGTAGTTGGGTGAATCGCTAGCCCATACTGATCCCGATGTCCGTAGGAATATATTTCTGGACGCACACCTGCTTGGCCCATGAAGGGATTGTCCGATGGGACAGATCCATCCTCATTAAGGCGCAGAACTTTGCCTTCCACGCGCGTCAAATCCTGCGCATAAGGCAACCGACCCATGGCGCCGCCTACGGTTATAAACAGTTTGCCGTCCGGTGCAAAAATCAGACGCGAACCACCAGAGTTCGTCATCGGCGTACCCACATACAGTTCCTCGAAATTACTGAGCGACGCCCCTCCGTCGTATCTCGCTCGGCCTAGGGTGAGTGCGTAATCCTGCTCATTGCCAAGTGCCTTGTGGTAAGTGAAGTACACCATGTGATTCTGTTCGAAATTGGGGTGGGCTTCGATATCTAATAAGCCCGAGTGAAAGCCAGTTCGAATCTCCGGCATCCCCAGCAAAGGGGCAGGGTCGAGAACGCCATTTCTAATGACGCGAAGCGCTGGCGCATAGCGATCTGTAACCAACATATCGCCGTCTGGTAGTACGAGGAGGCTGAAGGGTTGGGAAATGCCGCTGGCAACCACCGACACTTTAATCTTCGAGCCAAAGGTATCGAGAATCACAGGTTCTGATGGAAGTGGGTAAGGCAATTCTCTGCCTTGCGCGTAAACGTGTTGTATTGGCGCCGCGCAGGCTAGAAATAGCGCGACTATAGTTAAGAATTCAAGACGCATATTTTATTCCATTAAATGGTATAGATTTGACCCATTGTGGGCAGGTGAAATTCGGTTTTTAGAGGGCTTCGGGTCGCCTGCAGGGTAGATTGCATTCCATAGCGGGTTTCGGGTCGCCTGCAGGCAGGCTCCTACCCCTAAAACAGCGCTCCGATTCTCGTAACAGCGCTCCGACTTCCGGTAGGAGCCTGCCTGCAGGCGACCTGACACTCGAACAGAGGGACATATCCTGCCTGCCCCCACCAACCGCTATTTTCGATACAGCACAATAAACTGACTGGTCATGCCCCGGACCTCTGGGGTAAATACGCTTACACTCAGCGGGTCTGCTGGGTTCTTTAGCAAGTCAGAGGTGCCTACGACTTTAAGGCCCGCTTGTGTCGCCATCAGTGTCACTAGGCTTTCCTCAATGCGATGCAGCGTACCGCCTGCCTCTATGCCAGCGCCATTTGGAGCAATGTGATCCGAGGCGAGCAACACGCCGCCGGGCTTCAAGACTCTCGCGATTTCACGAAACGCGCCGGCGGCATCGCCCAAGCTTTTACCTTCAGGCGCAAAACCTAATTCGTGCGGGCCCAGTATCCAGGTGACCATGTCGATGGAGTTGTCTGCCGCTTCCAACGTATCGAAGTCGCTAATACTGACTTTTACATTACTGAGCCTATTATTGGCCGTGCGCAGATCGATTCCATCCCCTACAAAGCTCATGAGACCTGGGGGGTGCTGCAGGGTCACACTACCGTTTGCGCCCACAGAGCGGCTCAGTATTTCCGTATAGTAGCCACCGCCGGCTTCTAGTTCGAGAACATTCATGCCAGTCTGAAGCCCTGCAAACGCTAATATCTGCGCGGGTTTACGGCGCGCGTCTTCACTGGCATCTTCACTGGGGCGGTCTGGATACGCTAAAGCGGCAGCGACATCGGCGTCCGCCGCAGCGGCAGCACCACAGGCAAGCGCCAAAGCTGCAAGAGAGCCGCTAGTGACAAAACTCCTTAGCAATGTTTTCGATAAAATCATGACTATCTCCTGCCGCATTTGCGGTGTTTGTTGAGAATTCTTCGTCAATATACTGGCACTTCTCTTTCAGTAATGCACCTCTGGCGTGGATATTCTGATTGCAAACGCGAGCTTTGGTGTTAAGGTGCGCCAATCCCAATACTCTAGGAATTTGCTGTGTTTGCAGAGCTTTTACTTGATCAACGCCTGCTCAAGTCTGTCGATAAGATGGGCTTCGAGAAGCCGACTCCGGTCCAACAACAGGCCATCCCCCTCGCGCTAGAGGGCCGTGATCTGTTAGTCAGCGCGGCTACAGGCAGTGGCAAGACGGCTGCGTTCCTGCTGCCAATCTTACAAGGCTTGATTAAAAACCCTCCCCCCAAGGAAGGCACGCGGGCCTTGGTCATAGTGCCCACGCGTGAATTGGCGCGGCAGATTGGCAAGGAATGCGAGAAGCTGGCGAGCTACTGCGGCATTAAGGTTGGCGTCATCACCGGCGGGCAGGAATTCAAGGTGCAGCGCGCACTACTGCGACGCGACCCCGAGGTCTTGATCGGCACTCCAGGCCGTATGTTAGAGCTAGTTAAGGAGGGCAGCACGCTCTTCACTAATCTAGAGTACCTCGTACTAGACGAGGCCGACCGCCTCTTCGAGATGGGTTTCGACGAAGATGTGCTAGCGATCATCGCGCAGTGCAGCGAGACTCGGCAGACCATGCTGCTTTCGGCGACGCTGCCGGGTGGCGTGCGCCGACTGATGCAGGTGCTCAACAATCCTGCGCGGGTCATGGTCAACGATGGCCGCGAAGAACACGCCTCTATCCGTCAACAATATATCTTAGCCGACGACGACAAGCATAAGGAGCGGCTGCTACTGTGGTTGCTTGAGAACGAACCATTCGAGCGCGCGCTGGTGTTTGCTAACACACGGGATATGGCAACGCACTTAAGTGGCGTGATGCGCTATCGCGGCCAGCGGGCCGGCTATCTCCATGGCGAGGTTAAACAAGACGTGCGCAATAGCACCACTACCGCGTTCCGCGATGGCAAGATCAAAGTGCTAATCGCGAGTGATGTGGCCTCTCGTGGCCTAGATGTGAAGGGTATCGACTTAGTGATTAATTTCGACATGGCCCGCAAGGGCGATGACTATGTGCATCGCATAGGGCGCACGGGGCGTGCGGGCGAGCAGGGTTTGGCTGTGGCGCTTATCGCCCCTAATGAGTGGAACCTGAAGGCCTCGATCGAGCGCTACCTGAATATCAAGATGGAGGCGCGCAAGGTGAAGGAATTGCCCGGGCACTATAAGGGGCCGAAGAAGGTGAAGGCATCGGGCAAGGCCGCAAGCGTGAACAAGCGCAAGAAGAAGGACTGATGAGCGAGCCGTTCGCATTAAAAGACGCCGAGCAGGTCGAGTGGTCTACTCGGCAATGGCTAGAGGAGGTGGTGATTGGGCTGAACCTCTGCCCCTTCGCGCGTCGCGAATATGAGGGTGAACGCATCCGTTTTGCCGTCTGCGCAGCACGTAATCCCGAAGACCTATTGCTGGAGTTTGCGAAGGAGTTGGAGCGCCTAGAGCGCGAGCCGCAAGTCGAAACAACCCTACTCATTTTCCCGAATGCCTTAGCGGATTTCTTGGACTTCCTAGAACTATTAGACTTGGCGCAGGGGTGGTTAGATGCGCAGGGTCTGGAGGGTGTCTATCAATTGGCGAGTTTCCACCCCCGCTATCAATTCGAAGGTACCTCCCCGAACGAGACTTCCAACTACACCAATCGTTCTCCCTGGCCGATGCTACATCTGCTGCGCGAGGCCAGCGTCGAGAAAGCCATCGCGGCGCACCCAGACACGAACGCAATCCCCGAGCGCAATATCACCTTGGCGCAGGAGAAGGGCTTGGCCTATTGGCAGGACTTATTGTTGCGTCTGAGAAAGTCTACGCCGCCTAGATGAAGCTGAGGGTGAGCAACATATTGGTGAGATTTAGAAGTAGGAATAACATGGCGATGCGGCCTAGCGCCTTGCCCGGGTCACTGCCGCGGTAATAGCGTCGCACCCCGGTGAGCAGCGCGAAGATATAGGCGACGCTGCCAGCCAGCAGGGCTGCATAGGGTTGCCAGTTGCGGTCGGCTACCAACAAGCTGCCTGCGATAAAGAAGATAATAGAGCCGAGGGCAAATAAGGCCCAATAGGTCTGCGCCAAACCGAAGGAGGCCCCACTGAACAATCGCCCAAGTGCACTCGTCGGTGCGGCGACATTTTCCATTTCCCTCATTGCCATGGTGTTTCTTTCCTAATTTGATGCGGGTTCGCGCGGCCAGTTATTGCGGCGTCAGTGTAGCGATTGATGGCGCTATCGGGCAAGCGGCAATCGATGAGCTAAACCCCAACACGGCTGGGCAGAGTAGGCATAGTGCTATATGCTGACAATCTTGCAAGGTCGAAACACCTGCAAGCTCGAAACCGCCATCGCCGAGAATTTCCTATGCTCAATACCGTTCGCAGCCACTTCTATGCCTATATCAGCAAGATCCGCTGGTTACAGCGCTGGGGGCTGAAGCGCAATGTCATCAATGAGAATGTGATGGAACATAGTTGGGAGGTCGCCACCATTTCCCACGTGCTCGGCTTGATACATAACCGCCATTTCGGGGGGCAACTCGATGTCAACGCGATTGTCGTGGCCGCGCTCTATCATGATTGCGGCGAAGTCATCACAGGCGATATGCCGTCCCCTATAAAATACCACTCTCCCGCCATTACCAATGCCTATAAGGCTGTAGAGAAACAGGCCGAGCAACAGCTTTTAAGTCTCTTGCCAGAAGAGTTGCAAGCCGATTTCCGTGGTTTCCTCCTGCATGATGAGATCGCGCCGGAGCACCTGCAAATTATCAAAGCTGCGGACACGCTCAGTGCCTATATCAAGTGTCGCTCCGAGCTGTTGGCTGGCAATTTCGAATTCTCTCAGGCCGAGCAAGACGTCAAGGCGCGCCTTGATCGCTTTGATATGCCCGAGGTGCAATATTTTCTCGAAACCTTCCTGCCCAGCTATGGGCTGACATTGGACGAATTACTTAAATAGACACAGCCCACAAGAGGAATTTCAACGCTATGGTTGATCAGGTCGCGAAGACGTTTTCTGAACTAGTCGAGCTTAAATTTCAGCTTTATAACAGTTTATTCCTAACTCTCCCGCTAGATGCGGTTGAACAAACTGGCACCTTATTACCTTTGTTAAGCGAGGCCTGTGAAGAGGGCTTGAAGCAGGGGAGGAGCCCAGAGCAGATCGTGCAAGACTTCTTCGAGATTCATAAACCCAATTTCACCGAGCGCGAACAGATCCACTTCCTGTTCAAGATCATCCAATACGTAGAGCGCCAAGTCGTCTTGGTTGACGCGTTGGAAGATGCGTCCTATAGCCGCATTCACCGGGTGACAGGGAAAGGCTCGTTGGTGCAATTTGTCGAGCGTGTACGCGACAGCGATCAGAACGATAAGCTCGGCGATTTGCTGGAGAATTTCGGTGTGCGCGTGGTGCTAACCGCTCACCCCACCCAGTTCTATACCGGACCGGTTCTGGCGATTATTTCCGACCTAACTGAAGCCATCTCTAAGGATGAATTCGGCACGGCGCGAGATGTGCTACAGCAACTGGGTAATACTCCGTTCTTCCAGAAAGAGAAGCCGACACCCTATGACGAGGCCGTACTGCTAACGTGGTATCTCGGCAATATATTCTATCCTGGCATCGGTAGCATCGTGGACAAACTCTGCGAATACCATCCCGAGAAAGTCACGGCGAATAAGGAATTGATCTCGATAGGTTTCTGGCCCGGTGGCGACCGCGATGGCAATCCCTTCGTCACTACCGACACTACCCTCAAAGTAGCGGCGAAGTTGCGTTATAGCATCCTCAGTTGCTATCACCAGAACATTCGTATATTGAAGCGGCGCTTAAGTTTCCGCGGCACTTATAAGCGCCTCGAGGCGCTAGAGTACTTGCTGTATCACGAGCTAAGTGAGGCGGAGATCACCGAGCCTTTGGATATGACGCACTTCCTCGCGGAACTTGATGGGATTGAGGCGGTGCTCGTTGCTGAGCATCAGGGGATGTATCAAGACCTTTTGCAGTCCTTCCGGCGCAAACTGCAATTATTCGGCTTCCATTTCGCCAGTTTGGATATCCGTCAGGATAGTCGAGTAATCGCTTCTGCGCTGGACGCTGTGCTTGCCAAGCACCCAGGCATACTACCAGCCGATATCTTTAAGCAGAGTCAGGACGCCCAGATTGAGGCTTTGCTGCAGTGCCGCGGCGAAGTGGATGTCGCTAGCTTCGACACAGACCCGGTATTGCAAGATACCTTGGCCTCGTTTGGGGTCATCAAAACCATACAAGGTTTAAACGGGCCGCGTGCAGCGCATCGTTACATCATCAGCAATTGCCGAGGGCCGGTCGACATCGCCAAGGTCTTCGCGCTGTTCCGACTTTGCGGCTGGGGCGATGAAACCCTGACCGTCGATATCGTGCCACTGTTCGAGACAGTCGACGATCTACAACGCGCCGGTGCAGCAATGACGGCCATTTATAATAAGCTAGCCTATAAGGCTCATCTGCAGCAGCGCCGCGCGCGTCAGACGGTGATGTTGGGCTTCTCCGATGGCACCAAGGACGGTGGTTATCTCATGGCCAACTGGGCCATCTACCGTGCGAAGGAAGACCTGACTCGCGTGTCTCGGGAGTCAGGCGTCGAGGTCCTGTTCTTCGATGGCCGCGGCGGTCCACCCGCCCGTGGCGGCGGCGATACCTATCTGTTCTATGCGGCGCTGGGCAAGAAGATCGAGAGCAATCAGATTCAGATGACGGTGCAGGGCCAGACCATCTCGACCCTCTATGGCATCAAAGAGGCCGCGGTGCACAATTTGAGTCAGCTGCTTACCGCCGGGTTGGAAAATAATCTCTACGAGAAACCGGAGATGGAGCTAGACACGGAGCAACGTGCCTTGCTTGAGGGCTTAGCGGGGTCCAGTTACCGCGCGTATGACGCGTTCAAGAAGCACGAGTTATTCCTGCCTTACTTGGAGGAGATGAGCACGCTAAAATATTACGCGATGACGAATATCGGTAGCCGTCCCGCTAAGCGTGGTGGCAGCAGTAAGTTGGCCTTCGAAGACCTACGTGCCATTCCCTTCGTCGGGGCATGGAGTCAGTTAAAACAAAATGTTCCAGGTTTCTATGGACTGGGCACAGCTCTGAAAGAGCAGGCCGACGCAGGTAATTGGGACGCTTGTGTGAGCCTGTACCAGCGCTCGCGTTTCTTCCGCGCACTTATCTCCAACAGCATGCAGAGCATGAAGAAGACTAATTTCGCTTTGACGCGCTACATGGCGAGCGACCCGCGCTTCGGTCAATTCTGGACGACGCTGCACGAGGAGTATGAACTCAGTCGCGCGATGGTGCTGAAGATCTCCGGGCAAAAATGGCTGCTGGAAGACAATCACCGTAGTCGCATGAGCATTCAGCTGCGCGAACGCGTGGTGTTGCCTCTGTTGACGGTGCAGCAGTACGCGCTTATGCAGATTCAGAAGGCGCGGGAGTCCGACGAGTCAGAGCATTTGGCCTTGTATGAGTCTATGGTCATGCGCTCACTGTTCGGCAATATTAACGCCAGCCGCAACTCAGCCTAACGAGCGCGGCGATGGGTATGGCATCGCCGCGCTTGGGTCTTTGCTGTAGGGACTGTTAGCGCTTTTGATAGTCAAGAAGCGCTCGACCGTGCGTCCTTGAAATAGCGCAGGGCGAGTTCAACCTCTTGGGTCTCGCTAGATAGATACACCGAATCGTCCTGAATGCTGCATTGCAGTGCAATATTGCGATCGCACAGGTCGGCTAAGTTGCCAGCCACAGTGTTAATAGCCGCGACGCTGAGGCGCTCGAAGCGCTGCAACGAAGGCCCCGCTTTTTCCCACCATGGCCCCGCGTTGCGGGGTTGATAGGTGTAGATGGTGACCTCATCTGCGCGCCCGCAGGCCTTGCGGATGCGCTTCTCATCCGGCTGCCCTAGATCGATCCACACGGTGATGTGGTCCGTTAGGTCTTTATCCCAAATGTCAGGCTCATCCTCGGTGCTGATGCCGCGCGTGAAGGCCAGGCGCTCGCTCGCATGCAGCGCGAAGGCTGCGATGCGAATCATGAGGCGCTCCTCGGTTTCAGAGGGGTGCTGGGCGACGGTCAGAGAGTGGGTCGCATAATAGTGGCGGTTCATATCGGAGATTTGCAACTCCACCTTCAACACCGTTGCCTTCGTTGCCATGCTGCCTGCCTATTTCTTTGCGCGATTATCGAGGCTGAAGGGTCCAGCGCCGAGGCCAGCGATCGCCAAGAGGCCCGCCATGATGCCCATATTCTTCACGAAATTCTGTGTTTCGTGGCCACGCACTAGTCCTTCCTCCAGCGTCCAGAAATCATGCATGACGAGGCTGATTACCAGCGTGAGGCCCGCTAATAGGAATGCCGCGATTTGTGTCTTGTAGCCCGCTATTAGGGCGAGACCGCCGCCGAGCTGAACTAGAATAGTGAGGCCGAGGAGCAAGGGGATCATCACCATGCCGTGTGAGGCCATGTAGTCGGAGGTGCCGCTCGGGTTGAAGATCTTGGCTAGTGCGCCTGGCAGCACAAAATACAGGCCGAGGATAATGCGACCGGCCAGCGGGCACAGCGATTCGATTCTAGCAAACATAGGGTTTCCTTTTTTTTAATACAACGGCGGGAGTTGAGGTGCCAGGTTTACCACATTAGGTCGTCGGGCACTTTGTAATCGGCGTATGGGTCGTCTTCTTCAGTGCCATCTGCCTTCTTGCTTTGCTCGTTGCACACAATAATATAACTAGGGTCACGGCTCTGAATTTTGAGCGCCGCACTCTGTGGCACCATTTCATATTGATTATCTAACTTGGCGATGGCGAGGCGGCCCTGACTTAAGTGCGCTACAGTGGCGGTGTCTACATAGAAGGTCTTGACCTTCTTGTCGTCGACGAAATTATAGGCGACATCGCCCGTGTTCTTGGCCTGTCGATTGAGCGTGATGATCTGGCGGATCTGGGCCGCGATCGCTTTGACTTCCGAGGCCTTGTTCTTCTCTTTCGCTACTTCTCTGTCGCGCTCCGTCTTCTGGGCGAGGGCAAGCTTAGCCGCTTCTTTAGTCTCATCTACTACGCCGGCCTTGCTATGCAGCTGTTGAAGGATTTGCTTGCGCTTGTCGCTCTTGCTCTTCTTAAACTGCTTCTCTTTGACTAAGCCAGCCTTAAGTAATTGTTCTTGCAATGAGATTGCCACGGTCTTGCCTCGTACTGAAAGTCTGGTAGCAATGATGTCAGCAAGGCGCGGGGAAAGCAATTTCAAGACGCGGCCATTACTTGCCAAGCCCCCGAGCTTGCTTTAGTTTACCGGCTTTCCTGACACGCCTTCGCGGCAACGGTAAGCCCCTTTCATGCCTAATAAATCCATCGTCGGCTTTGTCTTTGTGACCCTCTTAATCGACTCTATCGGTTTCGGAATTATTCTGCCGGTACTGCCGCAGCTGATCATGGGCGTTACTGGCGAGAGCATTGCCAGCGCAGCAGTCTATGGCGGTTGGATGATGATGGTATACGCCCTTATGCAGTTCTTATTCTCGACGGTAATGGGTAATGTGTCCGACCGCTTCGGGCGCCGCCCGGTGCTGTTGTTAACCCCCCCGGCACGCTGCTCGCGCTGCGCAAATGCCCGATGGTGCTGGGCCTTGTTGGGGTCTATTTTCTCTTCTTGATGGGACATCATTCGCTGCCCAGTGTCTGGACCTATTTCACCATCGAACGCTTCGATTGGAACGCAAGGGAGATAGGCTATTCTTTCGCCTTCATCGGCATCCTCATGGCCTTCACTCAGGCTGTGCTTCTGCAGAAGGTAGTGCCGGTGTTGGGGCAGTATAAAGCGGCATTGATCGGGTTTGCCTTCTGTATCCTGTCCTTCATAGGCTACTCCATAGCCAGCAGTGGTTGGATGCTTTACATGTTTATGGTTCCTGGCGCCTTGCGCCTTGCAAGGCTTCGTAATGCCCGCTATCAACGGCATCATGTCGGGGCAGGTTCCGGCGAACTCGCAAGGCGAGTTACAGGGCTGCGTGGCGAGTATGTCCAGCCTCACTGCGATCTTGAGCCCGCCTCTGATGACGTGGGTCTTCGCCGCGTTTAGCAGCGACGATGCCGCGATCTACTTCCCTGGCGCACCCTTTGCCCTCGCGGCGGTACTAACCACCCTTGGCCTGCTGTTCTTCCTGCGCGCTGCGGCTCCCACACCCAACACCAGCGAAGCCTAGCGAGACGCTATCCGTCTGGCTCGCTCCGGGCGAGACAAAGACGCTGCTTTTGGCTAGACTTGCGAGCTCGAAAGTCTGTGGCTTACAACAATAATGAGGTAGAACATGTCTAGAAATATGCTGTCCGGCATCCTTGCCGCTTGCCTGCTATCGTCCCTTAGCGGCGTCGCTAGTGCATCCGATGTGAAACTTGTCCGCTTTGGCCCTGTAGGGCAAGAGAAGCCAGGCATCGTCGACGCCCAAGGCCGAATTCACGACCTTTCTGCTCACATCAGTGACATCACCCCTGAGACACTATCCGATGCCTCGCTCGACGCGCTTGGCGCGATTCCCATGAGCGAGCTGCCACTGGTGCTAGGCAATCCACGCCTAGGCGTGCCTCTTACCGGCATCGGCAAGATCATGGCTATCGGCTTTAATTACGTAAACCACGCGGCCGAGATGGCGGTGGAGCTGCCTACCGAGCCACTGCTGTTCATGAAGGCAACCTCGGCGCTAACCGGCCCTTTCGATGACGTGATCCAACCGCGCAATGGCAATAAGCTAGATTATGAAGCGGAGCTGGTGGTTGTGATCGGCAAGCGTGCGCAATACATCTCCGAGGCCGAAGTGTTCGAATATATCGCGGGTTATGCAGTAGGGCACGATGTGTCGGAGCGTGAGTTTCAGCGCGAGCGCGGCGGGCAGTTCACGAAGGGTAAGAGCGCGGACACCTTCGCGCCGCTCGGCCCTTATTTAGTTGGCCGCGACAACATCAAGGACCCACAGAATCTCTCGATCTGGTCCGAGGTGAACGGCGAGATGCGCCAGCAGGGCAATACCATCGACATGGTGTTCAGTGTCGCTCAGATCGTCAGTCATCTAAGTCAGTTCATGACACTCTATCCAGGCGACGTCATCTACACGGGCACTCCTGCTGGGGTTGGCGATGGCATGACGCCACCGTCCTATCTTAAGCCTGGCGATGTAGTGCGCATAGGCATCGAGGGGCTGGAAGAGCAGCGTCAAACCATCGTCGCGCCGCGCTAATACAGGGCTTTGGTCAGTGGCGGCATTACAAAAAGTCACAGAAACGAGCCATGTAAAGGTTTTTGAATGCCCAAATTCTGTGCATACTCCGTTGCCGATTTTGAACAGCTCGAAAAAAAGAGGTGCAGCCAATAAGCGCGCCCATTTCTTAGTAGCATGGAGCATGACCTATGAGTTTTCGTTTTTTCTGCGGGAGCGCGTTTCCGCCTCGCCCTGTTGCCCTAACACTGGCCGCTACTGCACTGATACTGGCAAGCGCTACTTCTTTTGCGCAAGACCAGAGCCCGTCCGATATTGAGTCTACCGTTACTTACCCAGCTGAATTCTTCGCTCAATACGAACCCTATTCCGTCAATGACATGCTCAACCGTATTCCCGGCATCTCAACTGCCAGAGGCGGCGGCAATCATGGTGGCCCAGGCAGCTCGGGTGGCGCCAATCGTCGTGGTCTTGGGGCTGGTGGCGACCAGATTTTGATCAATGGCCGTCGCATCGCGGGCAAGGAAAACGAGGGCAATAGTCAATTGAGCCGTATACCCGCGAGCCAAGTGCGGTATATCGAGATTATCCGCGGAACCTCTGGGGACCTCGATGTTCGCGGTGGCGGACAGGTGGTCAACATCGTCTTGTTAGAGGCAGAGACACGCTCCAGCGTCGCTGCAGAGCTCAACACTGATCTCTACCACGACGGTACCCTTGGCCCCGGTGGCTCCATCTCCCTTAACGGCCAGCGCGGAGCGTTCAACTACTTGTTCAGCCTAGAGTCTGAACCAAGGTATGAATTCCGTGATGGTTTCGAGACCAGTATCCTTGCCGACGGTTCGCCCAACGACATGGTGGTGCGCAAGGAATACCGCGAACAGGACTCTTACACGATGTCCTCGAGCATGGGCTATGACATCACTGCCAATGACCGCGCCAACTTCAACTTCCAGATGAAGCAAGAAGACCCGCCCGGATATGCTGATCGGGCCATTATTGATCTGCGTTCCACGCCAAACAAAATTACCATCGAAAATGACACGATCCCCGCAACCGCGAGCTCTTGGGAGGTCGGCGGCGACTACGAGCATACCTTTGCCAATAGCAGCCGCTTCAAGACCTTGTTTATCGTGAACCAGAACGAGTCAGAGAGTACCCGCGATGCCTACCGAGCAAACGGCACAGGCAAAGATAAATTCCTCTACCTGGCCAACCAGTCGGTGCAGAAGGAGCGCATCGTGCGCTCGAGCTATTCCTTCGGGTTGAATGACACGCAAGGCCTAGAGGTTGGAATCGAGCGTGCTCAAACTATCCTTGATGCGCAGTTACAATTGGGGCTGCCAAGTAGCACTAGGCCAAGCTCTGCCCAGTTTGGTGGTTTGTCTAAGTTCAGCGATACGGATGCCTTAGTAGAGGAGATTCGCTACGAGTCTTTCGTTGTCCATAACTGGCAAATCACTGCTCGCATGAGCCTCGAGAGCACGCTGCTCTATGAGACCTCTACGATTGAGCAGAGCGGGGACGTGAGCAACAGTCGTGACTTTGCGTTCCTGCGTCCTAAGGTAGACTACCGTTTCGATATTACTCCTTCGATTCAACTGCGTGCTTCCATCGAGAAAGATGTCTCGCAGCTGAGCTTCTCTGACTTCACCGCGAGCGTGGCTGGCGGTGACGACGATCAGAACGCCCTCGCTGGCAACCCACAATTGGCGCAAGAGAAGTCGGTTCGCTATGAGGCGAATCTCGAGTATCGCTTGCCAAACGACAGCGGCGTCTTGAGTACGAAAGTGTTCTATCACGACCTCACCGACGTGATCGATAAGGTCAATGTGTCGACGAAGACATCTATACAATCGGCCAACGGCAACATCGGCGCTGGCGAGCGTTACGGCATCAATCTCGACGCGAGTATCCGCCTTGGCTTCATCGGCCGCCCCGATATGCTTTTGACGTCGGGCGTTCAAGTTGAAGACTCGAATGTGCTTGACCCCTTTTTGGGCATTGATCGCCGCCTGCGCCAGGCCGGTCGAGGTAGTGCCCGACTCGGTTTTCGCCACGATCTGACCGCGTTGAGCCTGAACTATGGTTTCAACTATATGCACGGCTTCGAGGGTAACCGCAAAGCCTATGACATCGACAAGATCGAAGACTACAACTCGGGAGATTTCATGGTCGCCTTCGTCGAGAAGGTTGGCTTCATGGGCTTGACCTATCGGTTCGATGTGATGAATATGCTGGAAGGCGAGCGTTGCCGCGTTCGAAATCGCTATGTCGGCGGCACCATCGCCACGGGATATCTGAACGAGATCGAGGATTCTTGCAGCAATACTGGCATTAAATACGCCATCAAGATCCGTGGTACGTTCTAGTTCAGAGCTTCCTTCAGCGCTAGGCTCTTACAGTCCCTAGCGCAATCTGCCACAATTCAATGCCCACCGCTGCCTGCAGCGGTGGGCATTTTCATTTTAGGACGCGAGCGTATGGTGCAGATCGGTTTATTCAACACTCTGAAGGTCAACAAGCAGGTGGCGTTTGGCGTGTATCTAGAGGGCGGCGAGTTGGGCGACATCTTGCTGCCGCGCTTAGACGTCCCTACTAATTGCCAGATCGGCGACACTGTCGAGGCATTCGTCTATCTCGACTCGGAGGATAAGCCCATTGCCACCACTAGACGGCCACGTGCGCAAGTCGGGCAGTGTGTGTCGCTGCGCGTTGCTCAGGTCAATCATGCCGGCGCCTTCCTCGACTGGGGCTTGCCCAAGGACCTGCTGGTACCTTATGCCGAGCAACGCATCCCGATGGTTGAGGACAACTCCTATGTCGTTCATGTCTATCTCGACAAGCCTAGTGGGCGACTGGTGGCCTCCTCGCGTCTCGAGTCTTGGCTGAGCGAAGATGGCGAGGGTTTCGAGGAGATGCAACCAGTGAATCTGCTGGTCTGGGCGCGTACGGATATGGGTTATAAGGCGGTGATCGATCAGACCCATCTAGGGCTGATCTTCAAGACCGAGGTCCTGCAGCCCCTTAAGATTGGCCAGAAGATCAAAGGCTTTGTGCGCCGTATCCGCGAGGATGGCCGCATCGACCTATGCTTGCAATTGCAGGGTCAGGGAGTGCGCGATGATTTGGCGGAAAAGATTCTCGCCCATCTCGCTGAGAACGATGGCAAGTCTGCGTTGTGTGACCATAGCTCGCCGGACGACATCTATGCTCAGTACAAGGTCAGCAAGGGCAATTACAAGAAGGCGCTAGGCGGTCTGCTCAAACAGGGCAAGATTGTCATCCACCCAGATCACATCGCCTTAGCGCCGCCCTCGCCATGGAAATCCAGAACCAAATCCCCGACGTAAAGAAGGAAGCTTGATGAGTACCCAAGACGAAAAGATACCCTTGGATTTCGATGAGTGCTGTAACCAGATGTTGGAGTTTGGCTATGAGGTGTCACCCTCTGAATTGCACGGCCTCTTATCCGGCGTGGTGTGCACCGGCCTGAAGATTCGCCCTGATAGCATCATCACCCTAGTGCTCAAGCACGTCGATGTGGAGAGCTGTTCGGATCGCAACCGCGACACACTCCTCGAGATGTATGCATTCATCGAGCGCGAGATGTTCAGCGCCGACTCGCGCTACACCCTGTTCCTGCCCGATGATGAGTTGGACATGATGCAGCGCGTGCGCGCTCTTGCCGCTTGGTGTCAGGGCTATCTAGTCGGCTTTGGCACCGCTAGCGCTCAGGTCAAGAACAACAAGTTCAGCCCAGAGACGGAAGAGGCGCTCAAAGACATCGTCAATATCTCGAATCTCTCCGATGACTTCGGTGACGATGAGGAAGTCGCTGAGGGGGCCTATGCAGAGTTAGTGGAATACCTAAAGGTGGCGGTGCTGCTAATGAGTAGCGAGATGCTGGCTAGTACTGCGAAAGATGGTTGATCCACATGGTGGATAAGGAGGAAGGTGTGATACAGCTCTCGACGAGAATAACACTCCGTGGTCTACGCGGATTTTCTGCAATTTTAATGTTGCTCGCCCCCTTAACTCTACAGACAGTGCAGGCGCAAGAGCGCCTAGATGTCACAGAGGCGAGTATTCATCAGTTGCAACTCGCTATGGCAACTAAGCGGCTCAGCGCTGTGGAGCTAGTGGATGCCTATCTCGAGCGCATCCAAGCCTATGATAAGAATGGGCCAGCGCTTAATGCAATTCTCGCACTTAATCCCGATGCCCGTGCGCAAGCGGCGGCGCTCGATCGTGAGCGATTACTCACCGGGCCGCGCAGTCCGTTGCACGGCATTCCAATCATTCTGAAGGACAACTACAGCACGCAGGACATGGCGACCACCGGCGGCTCGAAAGCGCTGGCGGACTTTACGCCCAATGCCAATGCCACCCAGGTGCAGCGTTTGCTCGATGCCGGCGCGATCATTCTAGCGAAGTCGAACCTTCACGAGTTCGCCTACGGCATCACGACTATCAGCTCCTTAGGCGGCCAAACTCGCAATCCCTATGACCCACGCCGCGTGCCCGGCGGTTCAAGTGGCGGCACCGCCGCTGCCATCGCCGCAAGTTTTGCAACGGTGGGGATGGGCTCTGATACCTGTGGCTCTATTCGCATTCCAGCGGCCTTCAATAATCTCGTCGGGCTGCGGCCCACCAAAGGGCTTTCCAGCATCTATGGCATCATGCCATTAGCGGGAACGCAGGATGTCGCCGGTCCATTGGCACGCAACTTCGAGGATCTCGCGGTCGTGTTAGACATAGTTTCTGGCTATGACGCCAAGGACCCTGCCACTAATCCTATGCAAACGCGGCCACGCCCGCAGTTCCGCGCGGCGCTTGGCAAAGGCTCTGTAGAAGGTTTGCGCATTGGCAAACTAGTGGATTATTACGAGGCGGCACAGGCGCCAGTGCGCGCGCTTATGGATGCCACGTTCGCGGAGCTCTCCGCGGCGGGTGCGGTGATCGTTGATGTCGATCTTTCTGATATGGGAACGCTAATCTCGAGCTCGGGCGTAATCGGACAGGAGTTTGAAGTAGATCTCAACGCCTATCTCGCCGAATTTGGCAGTGCTGCAACCCTCGAGGCGATTGTGGCGACCGGACTGTACGATCCAGCCGTTGCGCCAGCCTTGGAGCGCAGTGCCGCAGGGGAACAAGACTTCGAGACCTATCACGCGGCACTCGCGGCGCGATCAGTATTGCGCATCGCGATTGAAGGCCTAATGGAGGGGGCCAATGTTGAGCTGCTCGCCTATCCTCCTATCGCGGCACTTCCCGTTGAAATCGGCGAATCGCAGCCGGGTAATAATTGCAGCATCAGTGCGAACACTGGCTTGCCTGCCTTATCGCTACCGATCGGCTTCACTGATTCCGGTCTCCCTGTCGGGTTAGAGCTGATGGGTGGTTTATTCACCGATGTGCAGCTCCTGTCGACTGGCTATGCCGTTGAGCAGATTGTGCAAGCGCGCCGCGCTCCCGCCAGCACCCCCCCATTAATGACACAGAGGTCCGATTGATGACAGATTGGGATAATGCCTTTACCGGTAAGACAAAGACCGGCATGGTCGGTTCACATAGTTTTGGGGGGGCGGGTAGCTTCTTTAGGACGCCGTATTCGCGTGATCTAACTGGAGTAGATGTCGCCGTCAGTGGTGTGCCTCTAGATATCGCCACCACTAATCGCTCCGGCGCAAGGCTTGGCCCACGCGCGATTCGCAATGCCTCATTATCTTTGGCGTGGGAACGTCCTTGGCCGTGGAAGCGCGACCCGCTATTAGAGATGGCGGTCGTGGACTATGGGGACTGCGCAGGCGGCCTCTTGAGCGTTAAGCAGATCGAAGAACATGTGGACACGATTCTCGCCGCTGGCGCCGCATCCCTATTATTGGGCGGTGACCACTTTATTTCCTACCCGAGCCTATGTGCCCACGCCAAGGTCCACGGCCCCATTAGTTTGATTCATTTCGATGCGCACACCGATACCTGGCCATCCTCCGGCGAGGGTATCAATCACGGCACCATGTTTTACAAGGCCGCAAAAGAGGGCATCGTGCTACCCGAGAGCTCGATTCAGATCGGCATTCGCACCACCAACGATGAGTCCTTGGGCTATAAGATTGTATCGGCTGCCGATGTGCATCGGCAGGGCTGCGATGCTGTGATCGCGCAGATAAAGGAGCGAGTAGGCAATAATCCTGCCTACATCACCTTCGATATCGACTGTTTGGATCCCGCGTTCGCACCGGGTACCGGCACGCCAGTACCGGGTGGGCTTTCCTCCTTTCAGGCGCTAGATATCATTCGCGGCCTCATTGGCATCAATCTCGTTGGCATGGATGTGGTGGAGGTGGCGCCTTCCTATGATCATGCAGAGATGACAGCGCTAGCAGGCGCTCAGATAGCCATAGAATTACTGTGTTTGTACGACGAGTGTCGACGCAAGCAATAAAATTATTAGCCGCTACTAAACGGCGATGCGAGGAGAGCACATTGACCGAAACAAGCAATAAGCCTGCCTGGACCACCGCCGATGCAGAAGAGCTGTATGCAATCAAAACTTGGAGCGCCGGTTTCTTCGGCGTCAACGACGAGGGGCATATGGCTGTGCGGCCCATCCCGGGTTCCGATCTAGAAATCGACATTACCAAGGTGATCGACGCGGCGGTAGCGGAAGGCTGTACTTTCCCCCTAATTTTGCGTTTTCAGGACATCATTAGCGCCCGCGTGCGCCGCCTCAATCAGACCTTTCAGGAGGCGATCGCTGAGGCAGGGTATAAGGGCGAATACCGCACCATCTACCCGATCAAGGTAAACCAGTTACACGAAGTGGTGGCCGAAGTCATGGAGGCGGGAAAGCCTTTTAATATCGGTTTGGAGTGCGGCTCCCGCGCAGAACTCATGGCCTCCTTAGCGTTGATCGGCGATGAGACGATGTTGCTTTGCAACGGCGTGAAGGATCACTCCAGCTTGACCATGATTCTCAACGCGCAACAACTCGGCCAGCAGGTGCTGCCAGTCATTGAGAAATACACCGAATTCGATCAGCTATTAATTCTGGCCGACCAGCGCGGTCTCGATAAGGAACGTGCTCCACATTTAGGCGTGCGCGTGAAGCTGTCGACGCGCGGCTCGGGCCGTTGGTTTGAGTCCGGTGGCTCGAGCTCCAAGTTCGGACTTACCGTGCCTGAGTTGGTCAAATTAGTCGGCGAGCTTGAAGCGCGCGGCACCAGTGACACTCTCGAACTACTCCACTTCCACCTAGGCAGCCAGATCGCAGACACACAAGTGCTGCGCTCCGCGGTGAAGGAGATCGCTCAGTTCTACGCGGACTTGCACGAGCGCGGCGTGAAGGTGAAATTTCTCGACGTCGGTGGTGGCCTTGGCGTCAATTACGGTGGTAGTTATGGTGGCGAGTATGAGGATGTTGACTCCTCGATCAATTACGGCCTGACGGAATACGCGAACGTTATCGTCTTCGCCGTGAAGGAGATCTGCGACCAACGTAATGTGCCGATGCCTACGCTGCTCTCGGAGAGTGGCCGTGCCATTACCGCCCATCATTCCATGTTGGTAATGCCGGTGATCGGTGTGCATAGGCCTGATGCGCCGCCCATGCGAAATATGCCGCCGAAACCGCCGGTTGTAGTCAAGCGCATGGTGGCGGCCTACAAAGAAGCACAGAAGGTAGAGGCGCGAGGCGCGCTGACCGAAGTCATTCACGATGCGATAGACGCACATCAAGAGGCGGAGCAGCTAGCACGCCTAGGCTATCTTCATATCGAGTTCCTTGCGCATGTCGAAAGCCTGTATTGGAATATTGCGCGGGAAGTGCTGCGTAAATTCCAGGCCTTGGAGATGGACCCGGTGCCCGTGGAGCAGACCGATCTGGAGGCACAGTTAACAGACCTCTATCTCGCCGACTTCTCAGTATTCCAATCTATTCTCGATCACTGGGCCATCGGGCAAGTATTCCCGGTTCTACCACTGGATCGATTGGACGAAGAACCAAACCGTCGCGGTCAGGTAGTGGATCTCACCTGCGACTCCGACGGCAAGATCGACCAGTACGTGTCCTCTCACATCAATAAGTCCTGGCTGCCCATGCATGAATACCGTCAGGGCGAACCCTATTATCTGGGCGTATTCCTCGTGGGGGCCTATCAAGAAATTCTGGGGGATGCCCACAACCTATTGGGGCGAGTGGGCGAGGCGCACATCTACGCTAGCGCCGACGAGCCGGGCAACTTCTGGATCGAGGAGACCATCAAGGCCATCAGCATCAAGGACATGCTCTCCACGGTGCAGTACTTCCCGAGCGATCTGGACCGGCGCATGACGGAGCTTATTCGCCGCAAGATCGAGACGGGAGTGGTCAAGCCAGCTGAGGGCATGCGCATCCTCAATAACTATACTAAACGCCTCGAGGACTCGACTTATTGCGACACAGACATGGTTAAACGATCCGAGTAAGCGCTAAATAAAGCTTGAGGTTTTAATATTACAAAGCCCCGCAGCACCGGTTATTCTCCGCTGCGGGGCTTTTTCATTGAGCGGGTTACCTGAGGCCTGCGCGCAGGTGGACTGCTCGTCGGCAAGCGTCGATTTGCCCTTTACTGGCCGTCGAAGACAGCGCGCACGCTGTTACCGATATCTTCTAGAGCATCGCCAATCTTTCTAATGCCGTCCTGCATCTGCTCTTTCGCTCCCTCCAGTATGATGCGCATGTCTGGTATTCCCTTGAGAATTATCTCGCGGTTAATCGCCGCAACTACCTGCCTGGCGGCTTCTGCCACGGTGACTGGATTGCCTTGTGCGCCGATATTCTGCAAGTGAATGTCGGCTAGGCGGATGGGAGCGCTCGCCACTGCGGTGTGCAGATTGATCAGCGGATTCAGCATGCGCAAGTCGCGAATGATGACTTTCTGGCTGGCTGGTGCATCGGGGTTTGCCTCGACCACCGGGGCAGCATCGTCGCGGGGAAGATTATTGAGCAAGGCGCGAATATTATCCGACACTAGCGTGGTCTCATAAGTAATCTGGGCGTCACTGATCACGATACTGTAGATCTCGATAACATTGGAGAAAATGCTATCGACATTGAAGTTAATGCCGAGTCCGCCCAATTCGATAATATAGGGCGCATCGAAGCCCTCGGGGTTGGCGATACTCAGGCCGCGTATACTGCCCTCGCCAGTTAAAGGCGACAGGCTTAACCCGGTAACTTTGACTGGCACCCCGAGGGCGCTGCTGCCGGCAGTCTCGATGCTACGTCGTATGGCGGATTCGTAATACAAATAGGTGAAAAGGCCGCCGCCAATGACGATCACTGCAAGGGTGATGAGAAGTTTTTTCATAGAAAAATCCAGTTATCGATAGGAAACGCTTGGGCTCATGATACCAGAGGAGGCTGTACTACGGACGTGACGGGAGCCGCGAGCGTAGTGATATTCTCTCCGCCAGTGATAGACTCCTTTAAAAGGCTCGCCCTATGGCGGGTACCCATAATAAAAATGACAGACGGGAAATCGCGTATGAAATGCTATTCATGCCGTAAACGGCGGAAAGCCCTAATTCTATTGGCCGCCTTTTTTACCATCGCAACGCCATTGAGCTTTGCCCAAGTACCCACCGACCCCGCTCAAAGCGCCGACTCCACAGTCACCTATCCCGCCGCGTATTTTGCCGAGTTCGAACCCGTCTCTGTGAACGACATGCTGAACCAGATTCCCGGCATTGGCCTTGCGCTGGACCCCAATGCAGGCGGCTCGCGCCTGAACAATTCCGCCGATCGCGGCCTCGGGGCGAGCTCGCAGATCCTAATCGATGGCAAACGCTTGGCGGGCAAGGCGAATGAGGCGAGCGAACAATTGAGCCGCATTGCTGCCGAACAGGTGGACTATATCGAGATCATTCGCGGCACCTCTAGCGAGCTAGACGTGCGCAGCAGCGGGCAGATAGTCAACATCGTCTTGCGTGAGAGCGCATCGCGTTCGAGCCTAGCCGCAGAGTTGGCGATGGTGCATTTCCATGATGGCGCGATGAAACCCGAAGGCTTATTGGCCTACAGCGGGCAGCGTGGCGCGCTAGATTATCGCCTCTCCGCTGGCGTGAAGACGGGTTATGAGGCGTTGGAGAGCTTCGAGCTGAGCCTGCACCCTGGCTTGGATTATAACGACGCGATCGTCTTCGAGCGCGAACGCGAGCAGACCACCTATACCCTCAATAGTAATTTCACTTATCAGTTGAGTGCGGCTGACCGTCTCGCCCTGAACATGCTCTACAACGAATCCAACCCGCCCGCGCAGTTGCTGCGCAGCACCACCAACTTCAATCGTAGCCCGCCCGTTATCAGCTATGAGCGCGAAGACTTACCCGCCACATCGGACAACTGGGAGATAGGGGGGGACTACGAACATGGCTTCGCAGGCGGTGCTAAGTTTAAGGCACTGTTTATTGTGAACGAGAAAAACGACGAGACTACGCGCGAGCGTTACGTCTCTAGTCAGCCGGGTGTGGGCGAGACTAAGAACCTATATCTGGACACTAAGAGTCGTTACCGGGAGCGCATCGTACGTAGTTCCTATACCTGGAACCTAGCACAGAATCAGGGCATGGAGCTGGGGGTAGAGGGGGCAAAGACTATACAAGACTCCGCCTTGAAGCGCGGCCTCAACGTGCCGGGCACGCGCTCGGATGAGCACGGCGGCCTCGTGCCCATCTTTCAGCCTAACGCCGTCTCTACGGTCGAAGAGTTACGCTATGAAGCGTTCGGTGTGCATAACTGGCAGATCAATACCCGCCTGACGCTGGAGACCAGCTTGGTGGCCGAGTTCTCGGAAATATCTCAGAGTGGCGATGTCAGCAACACGCGGGACTTCCGATTCCTCAAACCAAAATGGGACCTGCGCTACAATCTCTCGCGCTCCTTTCAGCTGCGCGGCACCATCGATAAGTTCGTGTCGCAGCTTAGCTTCGCGGATTTCTCTGCCAACGTGAATAGCCGCGATGACGACCAAGACACCATCGCCGGCAATCCCTCTCTTGAGCAAGAGGAGTGGTGGCGCTACACCCTGAACCTCGATTATCGCCTGCCCAATGACGGCGGCGTCTTGAACTCGCGTCTGTTCTACTACGACATCGACAACACGATCGGCAGGATCGATATATCGCCGTCACCTACTAAGGTGGCCAGCACCAACGGCAATGTCGGCAATGGCAAGGTTGTCGGGCTTAATCTAGATGCCAGTATTCGTTTGGGAATGATTGGATTACCGCAGGGCCTGTTAACAGCTGGGGCGCTAGTGCAGGATTCCTATATCGACGATCCGCTGATTGCGCGCGAGCGCAAGGTGGTGCCCTATGACCGCGGTAACTTCCGCCTTGGCTTTAGGCATGACCTGCCGGCGTTATCCATGAACTATGGCTTCAATTATCGCGATGGCATCGACGGTAACCGCCCGTTCTGGGACATCGACAATGTCTTGTACATCGGCTCCTCGAGCAACCTAACGGTATTTGCCGAGAAGGTAGGTTTCGCCGGCTTAAGCTATCGCTTCGAGGCGATCAACCTACTAGACCACGAGAGCTGCCGCGAGCGCCGCCGTTATGCGGGTTATCTACGGGACAATGTCCTGAAGGAGATCGAGCGCGCTTGCAGCCAGAATGGCTTGCAGTTGTCATTCAAGGTGCGAGGCACGTTCTAGCAGGACTAGGGCGTGCCCCGCAAAAGCTTACAACTCAGTGTTGGGCTCCTCTTCAGGGTCGACAGCTTCTGTATTATCGCTCTGCGAGATCGATAGATAGAGCGCGGCGAAGGCGGCCTTAGACCACATCACAGCGGGGAACAGGCCCACTAACAGCAAGACCAAGCCGCCGATGAAGATTAGCGTCGAGAGCAAGGCGAGGAGGAAGATCTTCCAGGCATGGCCCTTCGTCATGCGCCAGCTCGCCTCCACCGCAGCCACCGGGTCTAGATCCTCGTCCATGACTAGGTAGGAGGTGAAAGCGAGTCGACACGCGACATAAATACCCGGGACGATAAACACCACGAGGCCAATGAAGAACAGGCCAAACACCAATAAATTGGCGAGGATGATGTTCACGTAGTTGCCGAAACCGTCGAAGATTCGCTTAATCTCAACGCGGTCGCCGCGCACCCCTTGCAGGAAGATCAGGTCGGCGCCGTAGTTGATGATGGGGGCGAACAACACCGCATAGGCGAAGAACATCAGTGAATAGATGGCATCCACCGGGTCGCCGCTGAACTCCATGGAGTTCCCCTGCATCGGGATTTCCACTGCAACTACCACCACGGTAGCGAGGAAGAGGAGTAGGGCGTTCGCCTTCATCCGTCCCCACCCGTAGGCCAAGGCACGTCCCGTACCCGGTTCGAAGTCCACAATCTTCGCGTCAGTCTGCATCTTGATACTCCTTGGCTGGCTGCTTGAAATTCGCCGCGCCGCTATCTGGTGCGGGCGGAGTTGCCAGTTGGGGATAATGTGCTGCAATGCCGCGAACGCGCATAGCGACTAAGGTAGTGTTTTGCAATTAACTACTTTGGTAGGGAACGCTACCTAAGTCGCGGTGTTATATTTCGCTGCATGACCACGCACTCTTACCAGCCCTTATGATTTCAGTAGCCACACTCTTTCTCTGGCTAAGCCTCGCCTTCTGTCTTTCGATGACGGCGGGGGGCATCCTCATTCTGTTCCGGTTTCGGCAGAATGCGCTGGGGCCCTCGCTGCAATATCTGCAGTTCTTCTTCATCCTCATTAATGTATTCGGCTACTACACCCTGTGGAGCAAGATACTGCTAACCGGTTTCTTCGCAATCGAAAATGCCGAGACCGTGGCGCGCGTAGTCGCCTATATGGGCATGCCCTTTTTCTTGCTGGGTGTGATGATGCTGCTGATCTGGAGCTGCAAGTTGCAGAAGCGCGCGGTGGGCTGGGTTCTAGCGGGGGTGATTTTGACCAGTATTCTAGGGGCCTATGTGATCTGGTTAATTGGCCTGCCGACCAACGATGTGGCGCGAGGGGCTTGGTCCTTGAGCGGGCTGATCGCCTATTTTGCGGTATTAGCAGTATTGGCCTTGGGCACGCCTAACTCTGCTCAGCGCGGCAGCGAGCTGCCTCTGCAAGCCCTCGTGGCGGCAGCGGGGCTGATCCATGCGAGCTATTTCACACCGCTTGCACTCTCGCCACTGTATGAGATTGGCTTCGCGATTCTGTTCTATCTGTTCAATGCGGTGTTGGTGGTGTTCTACGTGTATCGCGCGCCGCGTTCGCAAACACAAAATACCGCGGGTTTCGCCGCCTTACTCAAGCAGTATGGCATCAGCAAGCGGGAGGCGGATGTCGTGCTGGGGATTTATGCGGGCAGCACTAATCAGGAGATCGCGAATAAGCTGTTCATCTCCCTGCAGACCGTGAAGGACCATAGTTCGCGGATCTATCAGAAGACTTTCGTGAAGAACCGCGGCCAGCTTATCGCACTTGTGCGGCACGCGAAGGCTAAGGAATGAAGAGGTTAGCGCTGGCGCAGTAGTAGCGTCGGGATCTTCGTGGTGCGCAGTAGGTCGGAGGTCTTCGAGCCGAACAGCAGGCTGCGCAGTGGCGAGTGCGAATAGGCACCCATGATCAGCATGTCGATGGACTCTTCCTTGATGGTCTTCGCGATAACACTCTCGGCATCCCCCGGGGTGTGGGCTGTCGTGGTCTCGAAGCCAGCCGCCTCTAGAGTCTTACGCGCCCACTTCAATTGCTTGGCCGCGTCCGCGCGCTCCTTGCCCGACATCAGCAGATGAATCGGCAGCCCTTTGAACAGCGGACTCTTGGCCACCATCTTCACGCCGTCGCGGGTCACAATGCCGCCGTCGAAAGCGATCATCACGCGCTTTGGTTCCGTAAACTCTTCGGTGATCGTCAGCACGGGCTTGTGCAGATTGCGTACGATGCGTTCCACATGGCGTCCGAGGTCGCGCTGGGGGTGTTCGGTAGACTCGCCACGCCGCCCTACGACGAAAAGGCGCACGTCCTGTTCCTGCTCCATTAACGTCTCTTCCAAATGCCCATAGCGTTGCCGCACGTCTGGTGCCACAACGCCTGCCGCGACAGTGCGCTGTCTCAAGCCGTTCAGGAACAAGCGACCCTTCTCGCGCGCCTCGCGGCTGCGGGTCTCGTCTTCCTCGGTCAACGCTGCTAGAAGGTGTTCCTGCGCATCAATGCCGATCGCGCCGCTGTGGTCCTTGCTGCTGGAGGTCTCAGGATGGCGATCGATCACGTGCAGCAACTCTAGCGGCGCGTTCATGCGCAGCGCCGTCCATGCCGCGAAGTCCGCTACATAATCGGCATATCGCGATTGATCAACACAGGCCAGTACTTTCTTCTCAGTCTTCATCGCGCTCCCCTAGTGGCCCAGCAACATGTCGTCTGCGTCGTTCTTGTCGTGCACCGCAAATCTATCGACCATCGTCGCGCTGGCCTCGTTAAGACCTATTACCTCGACCTCGGTGCCCTCGCGGCGAAACTTCAGCACTACCTTGTCCAGTGCGCTTACCGCAGTAATATCCCAGAAGTGCGCGCGGCTTACGTCGATGCGCACCTTGTCGATGACCTCTTTATAGTCGAAGGCATTGGTGAAGCGGTCTGCGCTAGCGAAGAATACTTGCCCCAGAATAGTGTAGGTACGCGCGCGGCCTTCGTCTTCGGCCAAGGAGCGAATATGGAGCAATCTACCGACTTTGTGTGCGAAGAAAAAGCCTGAGGCCAGCACGCCGGTAAGTACGCCCATGGCAAGGTCGTGTGTTGCCACTGTGACTACCACGGTAGCAATCATGACTACGCTGGAGCTCTTGGGATGCTCGCGAAGGTTCTTGATGGAGCCCCAGTTGAACGTGCCGATCGACACCATGATCATTACGGCCACCAAAGCCGCCATAGGAATACGGCTAACCCAGTCTCCTAGGAACACCACCATCAACAACAGGAAAATACCGGCCGCGAAGGTGGACAGGCGACCACGCCCGCCCGACTTTATGTTGATGACTGACTGGCCGATCATTGCACAACCCGCCATACCGCCGATGAAGCCGCTGAAGATATTGGCAACGCCCTGGCCCACACACTCGCGGTTCTTGTCGCTCTTGGTATCTGTTAGGTCATCGACGATGGTGGCCGTCATCAAGGACTCCAGCAGGCCCACCACCATCAGGGTGAGGGAGAAGGGGAAGATGATGCCGAGGGTTTCCCAGGTCAATGGAATATCAGGAATCAGGAACACTGGCAAGGCGTCGGGCAGCTCGCCCATGTCACCCACCGTGCGGATATCGAGGTCGATCAACAGCGCGACTGCGGTTAGCACCACGATCGTGATCAGCGGAGAAGGTATGGCCTTGGTGATATAGGGGAAGCCGTAAATGATGCCCAGGCCCGCCGCCGTCATTGCGTATACGTGCCATGTGACATTCGTGAGCTCTGGCAGTTGGGCCATGAAGATCAGGATCGCTAGAGCATTCACGAAACCGGTCACCACTGAGCGTGATACGAAACGCATCAGCGCGCCGAGATGGATCCAACCCGCGATGATCTGTAACACGCCAGTCAAAACCGTCGCCGCCAAAAGGTATTGAAGGCCGTGGTCTTTTACGAGAGTGACCATAACTAAGGCCATCGCGCCTGTGGCTGCTGAGATCATGCCGGCCCGTCCGCCGATGAAGGCAATGACTACCGCGATGCAGAAGGACGCATATAGGCCTACCTTCGGGTCCACTCCCGCGATGATCGAGAACGCGATAGCCTCTGGGATCAATGCTAGGGCCACTACGAGGCCAGCGAGTAAGTCGTTGCGGACGTTGGAAAACCAGTCCTGTCGTATCGTATTTTTCACGTCAATTCCGTTGTGATTGAGCAGTGCGAGGCAGAGGCAGTATGCCACCGAGCCCGGTGATTCGTTCCGGCCAAACGCTCAATAAGGGGTTTGCCTGATTGCGTAATGGCAGCCGTGACACCTGCGAGGAAGGCAGTATTGTTGTGCTGCGCGGGGGCGTGCCGTTGTTTTGCGGTGGTTCGATTAAATCGGGGCGGAATTGTACACTTTTGGGGGCGGTGGGGCAATTTTGCCTGTGCGAATTAGGCATCTCCTCCCGTGCCGGGAACGGTTGTACTGCAATGCTGCAATCGCTGCGCGCACCATGATGGTGCGAAAATGTAAGGTCTAGCACTCACGTTGAATCGCTCAAACGCGCTTAAAGAGCAGGGAATGTGCCCCAAAAATAGAGGATACTCGTGCACTACGCGTAGACGCTGCTCATGGAGTTTCTCGCATAAGCCTTGGTGTCTTAATTGCATGACTCAATGAAGAATAGACTATATGCGCTGGCGTCGCCGCGCGGCTGTAACCCGCAACAGAGGAACAAAGCATGGCAAAGATTCCACCAGGCGTAGGCCCGAAATTCCCCCAGGTAGTAGTACTGATCGGGGCGACCGGCGATCTTTCCCGGCGCAAACTCCTGCCTAGCCTTTTCTATCTGGCTACCGTCGGCTTCATCCCCAAGTGCCGCATCATCGGCGTATCGCTGGATGACATGTCGCCCGAGGACTTCAAGCTGTTCGTGCGCAAGGCCTTGGATGAGTTGGCGACCCGTAAGATTAAGGAGTCGGACTGGAAGCGCTTCGCCGCCTGCCTAGATTACTTGTCCATTGGCGCGGGACCAGTGGCCTTGAGGGCTGCCGTGGAGAAAGCAGAGCTATCCTTAGGCGAGGAGAATCGCCGCCTTCATTATTTAAGCGTGCCCCCCAATGCCGCCTTGTCCGCGGTGAAGTTGATAGGGGACGCTGGCTTGGTGGAACGCTCCCGCGTGGTGATGGAAAAACCCTTCGGCACCGATCTCGAGAGTGCCGTGGAGTTAAACAACAAGGTGCACGAAGTGTTCGCTGAGGATCAGGTATTCCGCATCGATCACTTCCTAGGCAAGGAGCCCGCGCAGAATATTCTCGCCTTTCGTTTTGCAAACGGCCTGTTCGAGCCGATCTGGAACCGCAACTTCATCGACCATGTACAGATCGATGTGCCAGAAACTATCGGGCTCGTCAGCCGGGCCAATTTTTATGAGCAGACCGGCGCCTATCGCGACATGGTAGTGACGCATCTATTTCAGATTCTTGCTTTCATGGCCATGGAGCCGCCGGCCTCTCTAGACCCTAAATCTATTGGTGAGGAGAAGAACAAGGTATTCCGCAGTATGCTGCCGATTAAACCCAGCGATGTGGTGCGCGGCCAGTTTGTCGGCTATCGCGACCTGCCAGGTGTAGAGCCCGAGTCTGACACCGAAACCTTCATCGCCCTCAAATGCTCTATCGATAACTGGCGTTGGGCTGGCGTGCCGTTCTATCTGCGCACTGGTAAATGCCTTGCGGAAGGGCAGCGCATTATCTCCATCGCCTTTCGTGAACCCCCCAAGAGTATGTTCCCCGCTGACTCCGGCGTGGGCGCACATGGCCCCGATCATTTAACCTTCGACTTGGCCGATGCCTCTAAGATGTCACTATCGTTCTATGGTAAACGTCCAGGCCCTGGCATGAAATTGGACAAGCTTAGCCTGCAGTTCGCGATGGATGATACCGGCATGGTGGGCGAGGTCTTAGAGGCCTATGAGCGCTTAATCCTCGATGCGATGCGCGGCGACCGGACCCTGTTCACCACCGCTGAGGGCATAGAGCGTTTGTGGGAAGTCTCGATGCCCTTGTTGGAATCACCGCCCCCCGTGCGCATCTACAGCCCCGGCTCTTGGGGGCCGAATGCGATTCATCAGTTAGTGGCCCCACATGCTTGGCGCTTGCCGTTTGAGCGCTCGTGGCGTGATCCGAATGCGCTGGGAGATTAACGAGGGAACCTCTGAGCGCGGTTCAGTATCCTTTGCTGAGGTCGGTGAAGGCGTCGCTATCGAGCTCGTGCTCGTGCGCGCGCAGTGCCTCAGTGAAACTCATCATCACATCTTGAACATCCGTGACGGCCGCTTGATGCGGCGAAACAAAAACTTGAGGGTGACTCCAAAGCCAGGAGTCTTGCGGAAGCGGTTCATGCTCAAAGACGTCTAACACTGCATAGCTAAGATAATGCTCCCTAAATGCCTGTTGCAGGTCGTCAGTCTTGATCGTCCCGCCACGACCAACATTGATCAATAGTGCCTCGCGGAAGTGACTTAGCCACGACAGATCAACAAGGTGCTTTGTTTGCTTGTGCAAGGGCAGTGTGTTGATGATGCAGTTCACCTCACTGGCGACTTCCTTCGCTGCGGTCATTGTCACGCAGCGCTGAAAGTGTGAAGCGTTTACGCGCCCGCTGCTATTGACCCCAATGATGCTGGCGCCCAGCGGGGCGAGTAGCTGCGCGACTCCCTGCGCCATTTTGCCGGTGCCAAGAAGCATGACGGTCTGCCCATGCATGCTCTTGCTAGGTCTCTGTTGCCAACTTCTAGCGTCTCTATCCTGCGCAAGCGCCGTGGTGTTCTGTAGAAAGTTGAGAAGATGACAGAGGCAGAACTCCGCCATCTTCCGGCCAAGCTTGCCGGTAGTGCGTGATAGGCGCAGCTGCGGATGCAAATCTGCGCGCGCCACATAGCCATCGATCCCAGCGCCGAAGCTGTGAATCCACGGGACGTTTGTGAGGGATAGCGTAGCGGATACGGGAAAACTTGCTAAACAGTCGGCCCAGTCGATGTCGCTTTGTTGGGCTTGCGCTACATTTTTTACGAGCACGTGAAGATCGCTCGCTTCGAGTGCTGCACTAAATTGTGCAGAGAGTCGGCCTGTAGTGAGTATTTTCAGCATGAGCTATTCAGTTATCGAGCGTTGCGATTTGCTAGTTTGGTGAAGTTTACACGCTTGTGGTGTCCATCCGGTACAATCCTGTTTTGGATTTATGCTGAGACTAAGCTCAATGGAGTGCAAACAATGCCTATAAGAAGAATTCAGCTATGCCTTTTGGTCTCCTTATTAGGTGTCGCTGCGCAAATTTATGCTGCAGACGCTCCTTGGCGATTGAACGACGCCTTGCGCTTGCCGGAGGGTTTCACGGTAAGTGGTACCCATAGAGCGCGCCTAGAGACGCTGAGCAATAATATTCGACTAGGCACTAGTAAGAACGACGACGTGGTGACTTTTCAAACGCTATTGAATACCCGCTATCAGAAAGACGGTTTTAGAGCCCAAGTCGAGTTTATCGACGCACGGCAGGCCTTGGCGGATGACAATAGCTTGACCGGTAGTGATGCCGTTAATACTTTGGACATACTCCAGGCCAATGTCAGTTACGGTTTTGGAAAGTCGAATAAAAGCATTGTGAAGCTTGGCAGGCTGACGGCTGACTATGGCAGTAGGCGCTTTGTTTCGCGACACCGTTTCGGCAATTCGATTAATACCTTCGATGGCATCGAGTTTCAACAACGGGGCGCGTCCGGTTATGACTTACGTCTACTCGCCTCTCAGCCTGTGCGTAGACTACCAAGCAATCGTGCCGAGGCAAGAGACAATAAAAGAGTGAGCGACAGGTCAAGCAACGCTCAGCAGTTCTATGCGGCCTACCTGACCCTTCCCGAAATAGCCGAGGGCTTGTCCTTAGATTTATTTGCCTATGCTATGCGTGAATCCGACACCCCAGAGGTAAACACGCGCAATCGCGAGCACGAGACTGTTGGGTTACGCCTGCTGCGAGCTCCTGCCGTGGAGCATTACAATTTTGAAGTGGAGACTGCTTATCAAAATGGCACGCGCCGTGGCAGCACCTCACCCTTTGACCGTGTTGATCTAAGTCACGAGGCCTTCTACCAATATCTGATGTTAGGCTATAGCTTGCCGGGGCTCTCACGTACTCGCGTATTGCTGGAGTACAGCTATGCTAGCGGTGACAAAAACCCCTTCGACGGCAATAGTGAGAGCCTAGATTCTCTGTATGGTGTAACAACATTCGAGTTCGGCCCTACGGGACTTTATGGTGTGTTCGATCGTCATAATATTAGCTCACCTGGCGCCCGAGTGGTTACTTACCCCAAGACGGGCGTGGAGTTTATGCTCTCTTATCGACACTTCTGGTTAGCCGAAGCGCGGGACAGCCTAGGGCGCACAGGCCGTCAAGACGCCTTAGGCATACCCGACAGCTATGTGGGTCAGCATCTGGAGGCACGGATACGTTGGGACGCAGTGCCAGGGAACCTGCGCATCGACTCTGGTGGGGTATGGTTGCATACTGAAAATTTGGCAGACGACAACACCTTGTATGCCTATGCTGCGGCCGTTTTTACTTTCTAAGTAATTGGCAGATTCAACTCTGAAGTATTTTGCGTTTTTACTGTTACTTGGCACCCTAAGTCTGACTGCCTGCGAAAAAGGTCCTGCTGAAAGAATGGGGCAAGATATTGATAACGCGGCTAGAGATGTAGGCAACGCTATTGAAGATGCCTGTGAGGATGTGACGGGTGATAACTGCTAATACTCGTTTTGACTGACGAACCCCAGAGCAATGATTGCTCATCGTCTCGAATCTTAATGAGCTGTTTCTATGCGCCTTACTAGCAAAAACTCGACTGTAATCTTGCTCTTGATTCCCTGTCTTGTCACGTTCGCCCATGCGCAGTCCTTCGACATTCAAGCCCATCGTGGCGGTATGGGCTTAATCACTGAGAATACATTGGAGGCTTTTGCCAATGCGCTGGCACTAGGCGTTAGCACGCTGGAGTTGGATACACAGGTTACCGAGGACGGTTTTGTCGTGGTCACGCATGACAGACAAGTGCTGGGTCACCGTTGTCGTGATACTGCCGCTGCCTTTGCTAACGACCCCGAGTTTCCCTATGTGGGAAAATACATCAAGGAACTGTCACTGGCGCAGGTGCAAACACTTGAATGCGGTTCGCAACGCGCCGAGACGCATCCCAATCAGAAGACGGTACCTGGCGCTCATTTAGTATTGCTTGCCGACGTCTTCGATCTTGTCAAGCGCAATCACGCTGACGATGTCATGCTCAACATAGAGACGAAGGTGGAGGCAGGTGCGCCGCATGAGACTGTTGAGCGTGGGCAATTTGTGCGGGCGGTACTGGGAGAGATTCGTGCGCATAACATGCTTGATCAGGTGACTATTCAAAGTTTCGACTGGGCGGCGTTGATGCTGGTGCGCGAATTAGAACCCACGCTACCGATCGTCGCTCTTTCCAACGCGCAGTCATTCCTGCAATGCGGTGTGGAGGGAGTCTCGCCCTGGACTGGCGGCATCGACATGGATGATTTTGATTGCAATTTGCCTGCGGCGGCTGCTTCATTTGGCGCGGATGCGATATCCCCCGTCCATGGTTCACCGCAAGAGGGACGCATTACAGACGCCGACTACATCCCATTCGCTACGCGGGAGATGGTGGAGCAGGCGCATGCGCTTGGACTAAAGGTAATCCCCTGGACGATTGACGATACCGCCACACTGCAATATTTCGTGGACATGGGAGTGGACGGCATTATCACCAATTATCCCGACCGCTTGCTGGCAATATTGCGAGCGCGCTAAGCCGGCTTAGTACAAATCGCTGAAATGGTAGAGGAACCTTGATGCAACGCGCCGCAACTGATTCTTTATTGCAGTTACCTTCCTTTCGGCCCTGCCAGCCACCATATAATTAGGCCAAGAACTGGCAGGAATAAGATGACTAGAATCCAGACTAGCTTCTTAAAAGTGCTGGCGCGGCTCTCGACGATTTTAAGAATCGCGTAGATATCGAATGCCAGAACTAGGAAACCAAAAAAACCAAATTCCATTTGCATATTCACTCCTCGGCTTTATAGTCAGTATTTTCCTATGGCAAGAAGATATTTATCTTTGTCTTAGTGTGCCAGAGGTTGTAGCGCAGACACAGACGTCGGGTGGGGGAGGGTAGAGTTCAGTGCGTCAGCAACGCAATGTACCGCTGGTAGCTGTAAGTGCGGTTCTTTTTCTGCCCGGTCATTTCCGACACGATGCCGAGGTCTTCCAGTACCCTAACGGCCGCATTGGCTGTGGGGAAGCTGGTGTCCAGTTTCTGTCGCACCCGCTCGATGGTGAAGCGCGGCATCATTGGCAGCAACTCGAACAGCCGGTAGCTTGCAGGGCCAGCCTTAGTGGATTCGAGCAAACGGCGTCGATCGGCGGCAACTAGAGTAGCGATGGCGATGATGCTGCGTTCGGCGTCACTGGCAGCCGTAGCGACACCCTCTAGGAAGAACCCGACCCAAGATTCCCAGTCACCCTCGCTGCGAATGATGGATAGTCGCCGAGAGTATTCGGCCTGATGCTGCTTCAGGTAGCCGCTTAGGTACAGCAGCGGCTCGGACAGAAGGCCCCAGTGTTCGAACAGCGCCGTAATCAATAGCCGTCCGATGCGGCTATTACCGTCGAGGAAGGGGTGGATGGTTTCGAATTGGACATGCGCCAGTGCGATCCTCACCAGAGGCGGGAGCGTGCTCGTTTCATCCTGAATGAATTGCTCCAGATCGCCCAGCAGGCCCGCTACCCGATCCGCAGGCGGCGGAACAAACGCGGCGTTGCCCGGCCGGGTACCGCCAATCCAGTTTTGGGAGCGCCGTAGTTCCCCGGGCTGCTTGCCAGCACCGCGCACGCCGTCGCGTAAGAGGCGATGGGCTTCGCACAGCAGGCGCGCACTGATGGGCAGTCCATGCGGATCGCGCAGGTTGTCGCGCACCAGCCGGAAGGCACGCAGATAGTGGGTGAGGTCTTCCACATCGTCGGTGTTGCTGACCGCGAACCCAGCTTCGTCATCGAAAAGGTCGTTCAGCGTGGCCTGGGTGCCTTCGATCTGCGAGGTGAGGAGGGCCTCCTTGCGCACGGCGCTGTACAGCAACCAGTCCACTGAGGGTGCTAGGCCCGACACTCCGGACAGGCGGGCAAGCGCCAACTCGGCCTGATGGTTCAGCTCGCCATACGCGTCCGTGGCCAACGTGGGTTCGGCGGGCGGCAGTGGATTCGGTACGAAGGCCTGAACGGACTCGTCCAAGGTGGTGGAGGTGGCGTAAGTGCCTGTGACGCGCTTCATGGGAAAGAACTCTTTAATACGAATCTCCAGTATTAAAGAATTCTTTAATTAAGGCTGCCAGCGTTAAAGTATGCTTTGCTCAGAGGACATGCTGCTTTTGCCTAGATAGCTAATCTAAGGAGCCTCTGAACAACTCTGATATATCTCTGGCCTTCAGGCAATCGTGCTGACAAGGCGCGTTTTTGAAGGCATGCGTCGGCCTGTCGAGAAAACGTAACGCAGGCAGCACGATTGCCTGAAGGCC
>Ga0209390_10000118_pt1 | contig 133403 bp, 89 predicted proteins | sample BON01_FD_187212 | JGI IMG/M metagenome (GOLD analysis project Ga0209390, IMG submission 187212) | Freshwater microbial communities from Lake Bonney liftoff mats and glacier meltwater in Antarctica - BON-01 (SPAdes) (version 2) | ecosystem: Environmental > Aquatic > Freshwater > Ice > Glacier...
GTGAAGCGGGTTGGACGGCGATCGTGAAGCAGTTTCGCGACCGACCCAAGGTAGGAGCCGTATGAGGTAATTCTTCACGTACGGATCTGTGCGGGGGGCGGCTGGCAACAGCCGTCCCTACCGCGATCACAGGTCTACCGTGTGCCAAAAATTATAGAGCGTTCCCAAACACACAGTTCCCAAACACACAGTTCCCAAACACACAGTTCCCAAACACACAGTTCCCAAACACACAGTTCCCAAACACAGAGTGCCGCAGTCAGGGTTCCGGGTTTGTGGGCCTAGGGAAGGCGGTGGCATGCCACCAAAGAGCCATTCAATGCGTTAAGATTGGTTGGCGGTTGGTGACTGTCACGTTCGTGCAGTTTACGGCTAGTGCTTCGGCGTCAGGCGATGATCTCGTTGATGACCGCTGCAGGATTCACGCCGGTCAGTTTTTGCTTAAGCCCTTGTACGGGCACGCTAAGAGTTTGGTGGTTGAACCCCAGTAGATTTAGCACCGTTGCATGAAAGTCGCGCAGTGGCACTGGGTTTTCCGCAGCTGTGTAGCCCACAGGATCGGTTTGCCCATAGGTGATTCCAGCTTTCACGCCGCCGCCTGCCATCCACAATGTGAAAGCAGACGGATTATGGTCTCGACCCACAAACTTCATTTCACCACCGCCTCGGTTTTCTCGCATCGGTGTGCGACCAAACTCGCCACTCCAAATCACCAGCGTATCCTTGAGCATGTCTCGTTGTTTTAGATCCTGCAGCAACGCAGCAATCGGTCGGTCGACCGACTGGCACTTATTTTTGAAACCTTCGTTCAGGGCTTCATTTTTATCAGCTCCATGCGAATCCCAACCCCAGTCAAATAGCTGGATAAATCGAACGCCCTGCTCTGCCAATCTCCTTGCCAGAAGACAGTTGTTAGCGAACGATTCTTTTCCAGGCTGGGCTCCGTATAGTTCTTGAATGTGTTTAGGTTCTTGAGTAATGTCCATCACTTCGGGCACTGCCGCTTGCATTCGGTAGGCCATTTCATACTGAGCAATTCGAGTCAAGGTTTCTGGATCGCCAAATTCGTTGAATGATTTTTGGTTCAGTTCGTTTAAGGTGTCAAGCATCTTTCGTCGATCTTCCCGTGACACGCCATCGGGGTTTGCAATATCTAATACCGGTGCCCCTTTGGATCGGCACTGAACCCCCTGATAGACCGACGGCAAAAATCCGGCGCTCCAAAGAGCTTTTCCAACTCGCGGTTGACGTCCACCCGACAGCAAAACCATGTAGCCAGGAAGGTTTTCATTCTCTGACCCCAACCCCCAAGTGACCCAGGAACCAATCGAGGGTGAACCCATGCGTGCTTGTCCTGTATGGACCATCAGTTGTGCCGGGCCGTGGTTGAACTGGTCGGTTTGCATTGTCTTGATAAAGCAAACATCATCCACGTGTTGGGAGAAAAGCGGCAATCGGTCGGATACCCACGCCCCTGATTTTCCGTGTTGTTTGAAAGGGTATTGAGGCCCCAGCATCCGAGGCGTGCCTTGGATGAACGCGAAGCGTTTTCCCTCAAGAAATTCGCTGGGGCATTCTTGGCCGTCAAGGCGCTGTAATTCAGGTTTGAAGTCGAACAATTCAAGCTGGCTTGGTGCGCCAATCATATGCAGGTAAATCACCCGCTTCGCCTTAGCTGGAAACGGGGGCGCGAGCGGGCTAAGTGGATTGTCGGCTGAATGGAGCGGGGTAGTCAGTTCATCGGCGGACACTTGTCCGTTCTGCATGGCCAACCATATCGCACCAAGTCCCGTTGCCGATTCCCGTAAGAAGTGTCGACGAGTGGTTTGCTGTAAATTGCGAAAGTAGAATTCGTTTTGAATGTTCGATTCGGGCATGGTTCTTACTTCGTAAGGAATTCATCAAGGTTCAAAAGAACGGACGCGATGTTGGTCAGCTTAAGATCTGTCTGCGATGCGTCAGGGCCTGTCTTATCCTCATGCAGCAGTTGGTCCAGTTTCAGTAGATCCACGATTTCACTTTCGCTTGGTTCGCGACAGGTGACCCGCACGAAACCATAGCGGATCTGTGCTTTGCGATCGTCGCCATTTTCTAGCATTCGTTGCCCCAACGATTGCGCACATTCGGCAAACGTTAAATCGTTCATCGTCATCAACGCTTGCAAGGGAGTATTGGATCGCAAGCGTCTGGCCGAACAAGTCTCGCGCGACGGTGCATCAAACGCCGCGAACATCGGGTAGGGGATACTGCGCTTGGTGTAAGTGTAGACCGAACGACGATATCTGTTTTCATCGTCGATCCCTGCGGTATTCCAATGGTCATTCCCAGAAAAAGGCTGCCAAACGCCTTCGGGGATTGGCGGATGCACCGGCGGTCCTGCCATTCGATCGCTTAGCAAACCACAAACGGCCAACGCTTGATCGCGTACCATTTCGGCCGTCAAACGAACTCTTGGGCCACGACCCAGCCAACGATTGTGTGCATCTTGTTGCAGTAAGCTGGGAGTCACTTTTGCCGATTGTCGGTAGGTTCGGGAAAGGACCAATTCGCGGGCTAGTTTCTTAAAGCTCCAGGCATGTTCGTTTTGAAATCGAACCGCTAAATCATCTAATAGTTCTGGGTGCGAGGGCCGTTCGCCGGACGAACCAAAATCTTCCTCGGTTGAAACCAGACCGGTGCCAAACAGTTGAGCCCAGACCCGGTTGACGGCAACTCGAGCGGTCAAAGGGTTTTCTTTGCTGACCAGCCAATTTGCCAAGGCCAGGCGATTGGCGGGGCCGTCCTTGGGAAGCGGCGGGAAGAATTTGGGCGTGTCCGCGGTAACCTCTTTGTCTTTGGTTAGGAATAGGCCCCGAACAAAGACATGGGTTGGACGACTTAAATGCTTGTCCCGCTCTTGGAGAATCGGCACCGATGTAGAGGGGATCGCGTTTCGCTGTTTCTTCAAGTTTCCTAACCGGGTATGTAAGATCTGCAGTTCTTCATCTTGACCAATTTCCGTCACCAAGGGACTGGACGTGACTTCCAAATAGCCACTCCGAGTGATCAACGAAAACGACGCTAAAATGTTAACCCGATGCTTTAAGGTCACCTGAAGTCGCGTGCCCTCAGGGACCCAGACGGGCTGGTCTAAGATGAACGCCGCCTGTCTTGGGTAGTGGATTCGAGTGTACGCCGCAAAGCCACGATCCGACTTAGGATCTAGACTATCTTTTGGATCAAAAAATGGATCTGGCTCATCAGCGATGACCTTGACTAGAGTCAAAGTCTGTGGCTCCTTAACGCCTGGCACTAACAGTTGGGCTTCTATGTGAGAAAGCACGAATCCCCATTCGGAATCTCGAGCCGCAGTTGGCAAGTCAAGCGGCAAAGCAGTCAAGCGGATCGCCGTTAAACGATTGACTCCGGCGGGCATTGCGGACTCGATCGTGAAGTCCGAGTTCTGGGCAACGGTGTCAACCGTCTTGAAGGCATGATGTTGATTAATGGTTTCGATGATGACGTTCGTAGGTTTGTTGCATGCTACCGTTACATCGTTTAGTGCCTGCCAAAGATTTTCAGCTTTGAGTAAGTTGAACTCGGCCTGCCAAATTTTCTGATTGGTGGCATTGATCTGCTGGTCTAATTCCGCAGCTTGAGGATATTCTTTGGGGTCAATGGGTGCTTGCACGACGGGCCAGTCTTCGTTTAGATCGACATCCGAAGTATTGTTGAAAAATGCGGCGAACTTGTAGTATTCGTCGTGTCGAATCGGGTCGTAAGGATGACTGTGACATTGAACACAGCCAAACGTTACGCCTTGCCATGCTTGCCATGTTGTGTTGACTCGATCCAGGACTGCGGCGACTCGAAATTCCTCGTCATCGGTTCCGCCTTCTTCATTGGTCTGGGTTAACCGATGTGCCGCAGTCGCAATCAAATCTTCGATCGTTGGATTGGGCAGCAAGTCGCCAGCGATCTGCTTGATTGTGAACTGATCATACGGCAAGTCGCGATTGAAGCAATCGATGACCCAATCACGATACTTCCAGATGTTTCGTTTCCCATCCGCCCCCAGGCCTTTTGAATCTGCGTAACGGACTTGATCTAGCCAAACGCTGGCCCATCTTTCACCGAAGCTGGTGGAGGCCAGTAGGCGATCGACTTCCTTTTGGTAAGCGATCTCACCGTTCGCTTTGACATCATTCAAGAACGCGTCCCTCGCCTGAATCGTTGGCGGCAGGCCGATTAGGTCTAAAGTGACTCGGCGCAACCATCGTTCGGGTGTCGCATCCACCGACGGTTGAAGTCCTTTGCGTTCAAGGTTGGCCAATATAAACCAGTCGGTTTTTTGGCGGCACCAGTCTTCTGTTTCAACTTCTGGAGCAGGATGTGCCTGAGGTTTTTCGTAGGCCCAGTGTTCTTGCCAACTGGCACCTTGTTGAATCCACTGCGTCAAAAGCTTTACCTCGTCAGTCGATAGTGCTGGACCGTGTTCCGGCGGAGGCATACGCAATTCAGGATCATCAGATAAAATTCGCTCGATCAGAACCGAAGCATCGGGATCACCCGGCTGGACAATCCAACCGTTGGGAGGAAGCACTTGATCCCGGTAGGCGAAAGAAATCTCAGCCGCTTGTTTCACGCCGCCGTGACACGCGGTGCAATGTTTGTTGAAAATCGGGCGGATCTGCTGGTCGAAACTTATTCGTGTGGTGGGTTCAGAGTTGATGTCGTCGGCGTGCGTTGTGTGTTCCACACTCATCCAGAATATCACAGTGGCCAATCCATAGGCCAGCGAATGTAGGAGTCGTGAAGAAGTCAGTTGATACATTAATGCCATGATCGTTTTTCGAGCGGTTGCAAAAGGGTTCATGGGGGGAAGAATCCAATGAAAGCGAGCCTGTCTTCACGTTCTATGCTAGTTGAATTTAAGCTGCGTGTCGAAGTCAGTGGCTGTCGCCCCGGGTCGGAATTGGGGTGCCAGTGCGAAATAGGCAAGTGATACGTTGGATAGGCAGGTTACTCTACGGAGGTTTTTATCCGCACCGGCCGGGATTCCATACCGTGAAACCTGCTTTGGAGGCAGAGCAGTCAGCAATTTCAAGCCGGAGGGATTTTTTCGCTAACAGGCGAAGGCCAGCGTTCAAATTCTAGCCTTCTAATGACCCGTCCCGCTTTACAACCTCGCAGCATTTTTCCGTTTTCGCAAAGGGAACGCCGGTCAAACGGGTCGGCCTTGCAGAGAACCGTCAATCTTATTTTTGAACAGAAATTTTATGACGGTTCCATATCCGAGTAAGTGCATTTCGATTTTCTCGGCGAGGCGAGCTTTCCGACCCCACGATTTTTCGAGGTTCCCCACTTCTTCGACGATTAGAAAGGGACGCACACCGCAGATCGAGAGCGTTCTCGGAAAACCATAGCATTCCAAGGCTGGAAGTGTCCTGTCAGGGCATTGCTGTTTTCGGTCAGTGGATCGTGAGCGCGAGCCTGTTGGGCACATGGCCTCATCTTTTACGTTGCCATCTTTAAAGTCGTGGGCTGGAAATGAGGCGATGTTACTGCGACGTCAGCTGGAGCATCGCTTTTCCAAGAGCATCGCCCACCAGAAAATAGCTTTCTGCGTTGCCGAACCAATGGTGGCCGTGCCCGACGTTGGGCGACATTTCTGCGGGGCGAGCGAATGGGTGAGTGACCACGAAGACGGCGTTCTTGATTCGACCGGTTCCCTGCTTCTGGGCGTCGCGGAACAGTTGCATGTTGCTGCCTGGTGTTGCTTCGCCACCGTTCCCCAGTTCACCAACCACGATTGGCAAATTGGGTGACTTCAGCTCTTTGCGAATGTCGGCCGCTAGGTGCACAAGATTGTCAGGATACTCGGTTCGCCCCTGTTCGTTGATCATGTCATTCCAACCCTGCATCCACACGAAACCTGCCAGTTGATAATCCTTGAATTTCACTTGGGGAAAGTCAGTGCGAATGTTTGCCAAAGCGTCGTCGATTTCGTCCATCATCTGCGTGTAGTACTTGCCGGTGTCGCCTTCAGCACTGGGTGGACGGAAGTCCTGAGATAGGCTTTTGCCTCCCCAGCAGGTCTTGATCAGTAGCACTGGTTCACTGAAGTGATCGCCAACTACACTACCGAACTGTAATTCTGGACCTATGTGATGATTGCCGCCGTAGCCGGTAAAACCAATCGTTAAGCCCCCGCGTTTAAGTTCATTTTCGGTCTGGTAGCGAACAAACACATCGTCGCGAACGATCCAATTCCCACCGGCGTCTTGCAGGTGTTTCATATGCTGCTTGCTGTTGGAATTCTTCATCGACCAGACCAGCGACCCCTTCCCGCTGTTGTAGTCCCGTGGGTCATCCATATCCACGACGCCCTGCCCCTGCATGTTGGATTGGCCGGCAAGAATAAAAACTTTCAATGTCTGGTTAGAGGTTTGCTTATGATTGGGGTCGTCTTGTGCGGTCACAGAGTGCCCGGCCCATAGGAAGATGGAAAGCAACATTAAAACCGTTCGACTGCTGATAATGTGTGTCATGACGCGATCAACGTATTCCAAAAAAAAATGAGTGTAAGGGAACGACGTGCCCCGTCGTTGTGCCCCGTAGTTGTGCCCGTAGTTGAGTCTCGTCGTGGAGTCTCGTCGTGGAGTCTCGTCGTGCGCTGTTTTTTGAATTCTGGGAATGCAAGTTTAAGCGATCAGTTTGTCGATTATTTTGCCACCGAATTGACTTAGTTGTTTAAAGCGTCCCGCGTGATAGTAAGTCAATTTATTATCGTCCAGTCCCAATAGTCGCAGCAGCGTCACATGGAAGTCGCGAACGTGGTGGACCTCCTGCACGGCCGTCATGCCGGTTTCATCTGTGGCTCCGATCGTGTGGCCCGCATTGCAGCCTCCGCCGGCCAGCCAAATGGTCATCGCGTTCGGGTTATGGTCTCGCCCATAAGCTGTCCCGCCGCGAACGCCATTGTCGGGCGAACGTCCAAATTCTCCGCACCAAACCAATAGTGTGCTTTCTAATAGCCCACGCTGTTTCAGGTCTGCGATCAAGGCCGCAATCGGCTGGTCAACGCCGCGAACCAAGTTGTTATGGGCGCGCTGGATATTATCGTGACTGTCCCAGGTACCGTTGTAAAGCTGGATGAAGCGGACTCCCTTTTCGACCATCTTGCGTGCCAGCAAGCACTTTCGTCCAAAGGCGTCGGTCACGTCACCACCGATGCCATACTTCGACAAAGTTTCTTGGCTTTCGCCCGTCAGGTCGATTGCCTCTGGGACCTCCGTTTGCATTCGAAACGCCAGTTCGTAGCTTTCTAAACGCGCGGCTAACTCTTGATGTTCGGGGTGTTGCAGGGCATGTCGGTCGTTCATCGCAGCCAGCAGGTCCAGGTTGCGGCGTTGGCGTTCAGAGGTAACACCCGCTGGCGGTCGAAGATCCAAGATTGGCGATCCTTTGGGTCGCAACGGCGTGCCCTGAAAGAACGCGGGTAGGTAGCCGTTGCTCCAGTTGGCCGCGCCGCCTTGCGGATAAAAGACTTCGGGCAACACCAAGAAGCCGGGCAGGTCTTGATTTACCGAACCCAGGCCGTACGTGACCCACGCTCCGATTCCCGGATCACCTCCAAATCGATTGCCACAATTCATTTGGTACATTGCGGTTGGATGATTAACGCTGTCAACTTGGCAACCGCGAAAAAAGCAAAGCTCGTCTGCCACTTTGGCTAGATGGACCCAATTCTCGGCCATGTCAGCACCGCTTTGCCCGTGCTTGCCGAACTTGAATGGGCTTTGCACGTAATACCGCTTGCCGCTTTCCATCGCGGACTTCTGCTGGCCTTCACGAATGAATTCCTTCAGGTGCAAGTCTTGCAATGCGGGTTTGGGATCGAAGGTGTCAATGTGCGAAGGCCCTCCTTCCATCATCAGGAAGATGCAGTTCTTTGCTTTGGCGGGAAGATGGCCTGGCCGCGCCGCCATCGGGCTCGGTTTTTCGTCCGCAGGCGCGTCCTGGGCCAGCAACGACGAAAGTGCAATGCTTCCCAAGGAGGTCCCAAGTCGGAACAAACTTTCACGACGGTTGATCGATGACATGGTATTCTCGGCACTTAGTAGACGTAGACAAATTCATTGGAATTCAAGATCACAAGGCACGTGTCGGACAAGGCCCGCGTATGGCGATCAACATCGGCGGGTTGTAGATCAGGAACAAAGTCCGCGTTGGAATACAATTGTTCGACAAAAGTGAACTTCTCGCCAGTATTTTCTTCTACCGCTTCACGGACCACTTCCAGCGGCACGTTGATTCGAGGCGGTGCTTCCTGGGGCAACGCTTTCTCGGTCTGCCGCCAGTGCGTGACAAAATCGTCGACTTCCTCAGGCGACGGCTGTCGTGACAGTGTCAACTCAAAGCAACGCTTGATCGCATCGTGGTCGTTGTCCGATTCTTTCAACACTCGTGATGCCAACGCCAATGAGCGGGCGTGAGTATTCTGGCCGTTGAAGAGATTGAAAACTTGCGGCGTGACAGTGGATGCTTCCCGCTTTTCACAGGAGAAGTCAGGGACTGGCGTGTTGAATACCTCCAGTGTCGGATCAATCAAACCGCGGAGTCTCAGTACATAGATCGAACGTCGGTGCCGTTGTTCAGGAAGTGGGTTGGGCGTCCACGCGGCCGCGAATGTTCCCATTACCTGTCGCGGTTGAAGGGCGACTTCCTGATTGATCTCAGGACGACAAGGGATGCCGCCGACCGTGGGGTTAAGTTCACCAGTGATCGCCAGCATCGAATCTCGCAGTTCTTCGGCGCTTAAGCGTCGTGGTTTGAAAACAGCATAGCTGACCCCTTCTGGATCAAGGTCGCGAATCAAGTTTACTGCAGGGTGATCGCTTGCACGGCAATACGCATTGGACGTCATAATACGGCGGTGCAGTGATTTGATTGACCAACCGTCTTTAACGAAAGTGGCAGCCATCCAATCCAGCAGTCTCGGATGAGTGGGGCGTTTGCCGGTGGAACCAAAGTTGTTGGGATTGCCAGCTAATGGCTCGCCAAAATGCCACATCCAGATGCGATTGACAATCACCCGTGAGGTGAGTGGGTTTTTTGGGTCTGCAACCCAATCCGCAAACGGGGTGCGGCGTCCTTCAATCGAGTCAGGGATCACCGCAGCAATTTGGTCGCTGATGACACTAAGTGTGCCCGGCGAAACAGGTTGGCTGGGTGAAAAGGGATCACCACCGGTAAGAATCGCGGTCGGTTCCAATTCACCTTGCTTCAAGCGGTCGGGCGGAATTCTTGTCGGCGCCGAGACGCTAGTCGGACTCTTGGTTAGCCCGTTGTAGACGGCCAAGGCGAAGGGCTGGTAACGATCCAATTCCCAACGTTGACGCTCAAGTCCTTTGTGTGCCACACGGTCGCGACCAAACTGCTGGGGTGTAAAACCGACCAGTTGTGGTGGGTAATCGCTTTCGGGGATTTGACTTGTTCGCATCTCGGATCTTGCGGCGTTGAACAGGTTGTCGACCTTACCTGCGGCGGTCAACTTCGTGATTGCCTGGTCCCATTTTTGCTTGACGGCGACAAGGGGCGGGGTTTGCTGCGAGAACCATTCTTCTGCGTTCGTTAGCAGCACCTGCTCCAGCTGGGCCAGCGTTTGATGATGTGCCTGGCGGATACTAGTTAGGTAAGCCTGTTCTTCGAAACCGGACGTGTTTTCTTCGGCTAGGAATTCCGCTCGGCGTTCGGTCAATTGTGTTGTCGCAAAGACGGCCTGAATCGAGTAATAGTCTCGCGTGGGGATGGGGTCTAATTTGTGGTCATGGCATCGTGCACATTGCAACGAATGGGCCAGAAAGGTCTCGCCAACACTGTTGGTCACATCATCCAGAAATCGCTGCCGCGCCACTTTGGCGACTTCCATGCCTGTCAATTCCCAGGGTCCCATGCGGAGGAACCCCGTGGCGACGATCTTCTCGGGATCTTCTGGGTCCATTTCATCGCCAGCGATCTGCTCTCGGACAAACAGGTTGTACGGTTTGTCATCGTTGAATGATCGAACGACATAGTCTCGGTATCGCCACGCGTTGCCGCGCTGGTAGTCATTGGCAAAGCCTGACGAGTCAGCATAACGGACCACGTCCAACCAGTGCTGGGCCATCCGCTGGCCGTAGTGCGGTGACCGCAGCAGTCGATCTATAACCTCGGCGAATGCGGCTTCATCGGAACGTTCATCTTTGATAAAAGCCGTGACTTCCTCTGGGGTCGGCGGAAGGCCGATTAAATCAAACGTCGCGCGTCGAATCAGTTCCCGCCGTGGCGCCCGTGTAGCCACACTCAGGCCCGCCGGAATTTTTTCTTCGATCAACACATCAATCGCACTCTTGCTGCGAGCAGAAATTTCGATAGACTCCACCGGTTGGTAAGCCCACAAACCAGCGGCGTCGTACTTGCGGTTCGTCCAATCGGGTGACAGCCCGCCCGAGGTTTGAATAGCGATGCCGTCTTCAACCGACCACGCCGCTTGGTACTGTTTCTCTATTGAATTTTGTAGTTGCTTCGACGGCCATTTGGCCCCTGATTCAATCCAGTCGTGAACCCAAACCAATTGTGCCTCACTTAGTTTCTCTGATTCCTTGGGCGGCATCGCCGAATATAGATCTTCGGTCCGCATCGCGGCAAGATAGACTGAACTTGCTGCCGGTTCGCCGGCAATAATTCCAGGTGCTCCACTGTCTCCGCCAGCGATCAATGCTTCCCACGACCGCACGTCCAAACCGCCCTCGATTTCTTCGGCTTGATCTCCATGGCAACCCGCACACTTTTCGCGTAGCAGGGGAGCGACGCGGCGAGTGAACAGCACTTCGCTGGGGTGAAAGTCTTCCGCGAGTTCATCTGCCACTGCGGGAAGCGACACGACTGCAAGCGAAAGCACGCTAAGGCTGATGAAGATGAGGCTGATGAAGATGAGGATGTTTTTGGCGAGGCTCATCAATTGGGTATCCCTAACTGAACAGGTTGTTTTTTGTCACCAGTCAACCGTTTTGCTCGAGAGAACTTACCGACGGGTGGGTTCGTTTCCAAACGGAAAATGGTCCAGTTGATCTCTAGTTACCGATCGCCCATCGATTCAGAAACACTCGACTAACTTCTTCCGCTAGGCTTCCACTTGTAAAGCTTGCCGTTAGTGAAACCGTTTGCGGCGAACTTCCAATTCTACCCCAGAACGACCCAGAAGCATAATTCGCAGCCATTTCGGATGAAATGTCAAAAATTGACAGCGGGAACTTGCGTCCAGTTCTGCCGTAATTGGGATTTTTCTTGGGAGTTGCCGTGTTTCCATGCCGCCCGTGGGATGAATGGTTCTAAGATTGATGGCAGCCTGTTTCATGGCGGCTAAGTTTGTCTCTACTTTGCATTCCAGAATCGGGATCGTCGAAGGCGATGACTGTCGATTCGTACCAACGACCATCCAGTGAAGGTGCTTTTAAAATCTCCTCGCTTACTCTATGACGCAGTGACGCAGTGAATCGGTGAATCTATGACGCAGTGACGCAGTGAATCGGTGAATCTGTGAATCTGTGAATCTGTGAATCTGTGAATCTGTGAATCTGCGGCGAGCGGTAGAGGTTTTCTACCGCACCGCGGGTCAAAAACGTCCGGTGATCACAAGTCTTAACCGTTGACACTTGTCGCGGTCACGACGGTGAAGATGGCTTGATGTACTATAATGCCCGGCACTAATTTTACGCATGCAGGAATTTGGAAAGTCGTGGTGCGTTGCTGGATTTCGACGTTGTGAATTGGCAGTCGGATTTGGGCGAATTCACGGTGTGAGTTGGCTGGCAATCGTGACTTCGATATTTATGAAAGGGAATTTATCGGTGCGATGGGAAGATTCGTGATGTGACGTTTAGTGATATATTTGTCGTTTGGTGAACGGCAACGCTGCTTTGGGCTTACCTAATAACAGGGGACTTCAGCTTGCGGCGATTAAGTCGCTTGAAGGGCCTCATTCCTGAGTGAAGGTGTCGGCAATCTCCTTTAGGATACGGGCCGTGCAATAGAGATTAATGATTAATATTTTGATTGGAATAGGAGAATGGGTGTGACCTTTATCGGTTTATTTTTTGGTTTGATTATTATTCTGGGCGGACTTGCCCTGGGACTGCTAATTTCCGGCCTCTTTCTTCGTGCAAGCGTCGCAATCGTGCGGGCGGTATTTCGCTTGAATGGGCAGGCACGGCCGGCCTCAGATGGCTGGAGCAGTAAGCCTGCTTATGACCAACCGGCGGACGGACAGCATGGAGGTTTCAACCTGCAACAACCTTATTCGAATCAGCTAAGTCCCTACGCGTCTCCCTCTGCTTCTTTGGCGTATCCGGTACCTGCTGAAGTTCTGTCGTTACCTTCAGTGGGGAAGGCGGCAGCGATCATCGGCGTGTCGACTGCGATAAATATGTTGATTGGTCTGGTTTTTGGAATCCTTGCTGGCTTTACGGTGGGACCCATGGCCCCTCCAAATCCGATATTGAATGTGATCCTGCAAGTGACAAACGTAACACTAATTTTTTCGGTACTAGTGGTGGCACTTAAAAATATGTTGCCCACCAGTTATGCGTGGGCGTCTGCCGTGCTTATTTCGTATCTGCTGCTGCTGATCTTAATTGGCTTGACGTTAGGCTTGCTAACTCTGGTACCGCTAATATTGCTGGGCTAAATGAGTGCCCGGTTTCAGATATCTGCATCGGCAAGGAGTCAGGGGACTTTGATGATCTTTTCCGCACGACAGAGCCTGTCACTTATCTGTTGGCACTTATCTGTTAGAGAAATCGCCAAATCGCCAAATCGCTGATTTTAGAAGCCGCCTGGCATGGGCTATCGCAGTTCGGAGACTCGGCATTTCTATCGAGCGACCGATTGCAGAGGCGGCTGTTTCTGCTTGGGTTGATTTAGGATTGGCTTCTCATAGTCGTCGACTGAAATATCGCGATGGATCGAGGCCCGGTTTTCGTCCGATTGCCGAGCAAAAATCCGGAGGTGCCGGATCGGTGAAAGTTCTGGTTCGAAGGTGAATCCCGAACGGTCGTAAAATTTGTCGAACCGGTAGGTGACGGTCTCTCCAGGCTTGACCGTTTTGTGTGGATCTCGGATTTCATAGCCGCGATTGATCACGACATTGATCTGGGTCCAAGTCATGTCGCCCATGTTCTTGATCGAAACTTTGGCATCTTGCAGTGGTGGGCGTTTTTCGGCAGGAAGTTCATAGTAGGACGGGTCTGTGGGAACGCCATTGATGACGAATTCGACCGGAAGTTGCCCTTCGCTAACTTTCGGAAGAATGAAGAAAAGCCCCACGGTTAACACCGAGGGAACGATACCAATCATCATCAGCATCAGAGTCAATTGCACCTTGGACAATGTGGGATTCGTGCCACGAGGTCCGAATTTTTCATACTTTTCCGCCATTTGATACGCTCTATCTGATTCCGATGTATTTAAAACAACCCCTTAGTCGTCCGCACCGATGCTGCATTGATCACATCAATTCTTACGGATTGGTCCTTGGCTGCCCAGGGCGATAGGCTTAAAACTTGGATAGTTGGCTGCCATTGGGGGCTTCCGTTCGGATTTCGCCAGTCATTTGCGGCGAAATTGAGGGACTCAAGTGGGGTCCGCGTCTGCCAGGCAGGTCGGCGTTTGGGGTTGGGGCAAACGCAAGCCCAAGGTAAGACGGTGGTATTCTGGGGGACCCGTTGCCGCGGGACTTCGAATCCGGTCTTTGAGTACGCTTAGGAATTATCTGAGGCATTACCTTGAGGCGTCACCTGAGGCGTAACTTCCCAAAGGCGGTTTGCACGGAAGGTTCACGCAGCAGCCAAAGCGAAGTGAAGGCTGCAGCGACGGCTAGTGACCGTGCTGGGGTGCTAAAGTGGTTGTTTGGACGCACCTTAAATTCGGCGTCCTAAATTCGGCGTCCTAAATTCGGCGTCTAGGAATTCGGCGTCTAGGTATCAAGTGGTAGTTGATCCGTTGCATTGAATTGAGATCCATGGAAATCAATAGAACCGTCACATATCCGGTCCGTGAGGATGTCCCAGGCACTAACCAGCGGGTGGTGGTCAATTTGACTTGGTTAATCAAGTTAAGGTGGGTGGCATGCCTTGGTCAGATGGTCGTGATTTCGGTCGTCATGTTTGGATTGAAGATCGCCTTGCCCTTCTGGCCGTTGATTATGGTGATCGCGTTGACCGCCGTGACCAATCTAGCCTTGACTGGCTGGTATGTGGGTTTGGGGGCCCCGGCCCTGCCCGTGGCCAATGTTCAGAATCGTGCCAACAGTGTGGTCGCGGCCATTATGGTTTTGGATTTGATTTCGTTGACGGTACTGTTGTATTGGACGGGCGGTCCCAACAATCCTTTCGCACTCTTCTTTTTTGTGAATCTTAGTTTGGCGGGGGTTTTGCTGCCCAGGATCAGCGCGATTGGGTTCCACTTTTGCAGCGCGATTTGTTTTGGCACTTTGATCTTAATGCACCAGCCATTGCAAGGTTTAATTGTGCCAGGCGGCTTGGCTCCGATCCAAAATTCTCGGCAGCCCGAATTGCTGCACTTTGGTTTGTTTATTGCGTTCTTGACTTGCAGCAGTGTCATTGTTTACTTCTTGACTCGATTGACCGGCGAACTTCGGCAACAGGAGGTGAACCTTCGTGACGCCGAAAGTCGGCAAAGTCGATCAGAGAAGTACCAGGCATTGGGAACTTTGGCCGCCGGCGCGGCTCATGAATTGGCAACACCGCTATCCACGATAGCGGTGGTCGCCAAGGAAGCCGAGGCGATGGGCAAGGAAGCGAATCTGCCGCCGGATTTGGCGGAAGACCTGTCATTGATTCGCAGCGAAGTGGATCGTTGTCGTCGTATCTTAGATCGAATGGCAGTGGGTGCCGGCCAGGTCATTGGGGAATCGTTTAGCCAAGTGACGCCCAAGCGATTGTTGGACGAGGTGCTCAGTGAATTGGGGCCGACGGTCGGGGCCGAAATACGGATCAATTTCGACAAACCCAGTTATGATCAACTGCTGGAAGTTCCGCCTATTGCGATGGCTCAGGCAATCCGCGGTTTGGTGAAGAACGCCACCGATGCGGTTCCAGCAAAAGGACCTGTTCGGGTGATTAGTCAAATGGGCGAGCAATGGGTGATGGAAATTCGAGATGAGGGGCCAGGCATGTCAAAAGACATTCTGGAAAGAGTAAGTGAGCCATTTTTTACGACCAAGGATCCTGGACGCGGCATGGGGTTGGGGGTCTTCTTGGCACGCAGTGTGATTGAACGATTGGGTGGGCAGTTGGACATTCAATCGACCGACGGCGTAGGTACGGTGGTGACGGTTCGCCTGCCTAAGGTTCAACGAGTTTGATTGACGTGGGCAACTGCAGAACCGCGGTTTTGTTTTGCCGCTGCAATGTTTGTTGGTCAATGTTTGCCGCAACAGTGTTTGCTGGAGATTAGGTACAGCAAAATGGATTGTGGATCGTTCGAAGTGGTGTGCGATGCGGGGCCGGTTTCCGTTTCGTAACTTCGATTTGGTGGGCCATCTGGGGGTGCCCAACACGAAAAGTTGTTTAGCAATTGGGTCGATTTGCGACGGGCGTTAGGATTCTCGCGGTCGATCCTGAAAAGAAATGCGGTATAATTAAGAGTGTCGGGTAAAAGAAGAGTTGATTCTTCATAGCGACGTGCGGTTTTCCCAATGAGACCTTGGCCGAACCGGTGGGTGAAATTCTGCGGGTCGCGAGTAGCCCGGGAGGGATCGATTTACCGGGTCTGTCGTGGGTTTTAAGGATACGAGGTAGGTATTTGAGCATCTGGCGTTTTTGTAGTGATGATTTTAATTCGTTAGCCTAGGCAAATCATCGCATTGTGACTTCGTCCTATTGGATTGGATCAAGGTAATGGTTGAAGGCAAGAAACTACTGGTCGTGGACGACGACGAAATTTTGCGCAGTCGACTCAAACGAGCGATGCAGCGTCGTGGATTCATTGTTTTCGAAGGTGATTGCTACGAAACGGCAATGGAAATCACGCACGAGTACAAGCCGGACTATGCAGTTTTAGATTTGAAGATGCCAGGTCGAGGCGGCATAGAATTGCTACGTGATATGAAGCAAGCATTACCCAGTTTACGAGCGGTGATGCTGACCGGTTACGGAAGTATTGCCAACGCTGTTGAAGCGGTAAAGCTGGGTGCTGTAAATTATATGACCAAGCCAGCGGACGCCGAAGACATTTGCCGTTCGTTAGGGCTGGAGACGGTAAGTGAAACTTCAGAGGCCGAAGAAGTAGAGGCTGATTCCTACACTCCTCAAAGTCTAGCCGAGGCACAGTGGGAGCACATCCAACGTGTATTGGCAGATTGCAACGGAAACATCTCACACGCCGCTCGTCAGTTAGATATTCCTCGGCGCACACTCCAGCGAAAGTTGAAAAAACTGGCTCCGTGATTCGTGATCGACTGAAGGATAAGTTTAACTCTTGGTTAGAAGTTGGCGGAAACCGCTATAAAACGTAGCCACCGTGAAAGCCGGTTCTGCCTCACGTAGTCCGAGTTTTGCCTCACGTAGACCGAGTTTTGCCTTTTTCGAAGGGTTGCTGCCGCCGCATCGTTAACGGACTGCGGTAAACGTGGCTTCTTCAGGTTGGACGGCGTTGACCCACCAATCGACATCTTGAATGGAACGATGCAGATTTTCGCAGTTGCTATTGACCGAACCGGCGGCTCGGCAAGAGTTCGAGGGGAAGAAGATTCCCCCAGGCTTTAAGACTCGTTGGATTTCTGCCACAAGTGTTTGAATGTCTGGAATGTCAAGATGTTTCATTGCATCAAAGAAGGCCACTCAATTGAAATAGGCATCTTCGAACGGCAGTCTGCAGTTTTCGATACGTTGGAAACGGGAGCTAGCTTGTTTGTCGATTGCAGCAAGTCTTCCCTTGGTTCGTTCGATTGCTTCGTCGCTGACGTCTACTCCGTGTCCAGCGAATTTGAACGGAGTTTGTGAAAGATATTCGCAGACAAAGCCAACACCGCGGCCGACGTCTAGTGATCGCCTCGCCAGAAATCGTAACGTGTTCTGTGTGGCAATGCACGTCTTGAATCCGGGTGAATTTTGAGCCCGTTTGTAGTTTTCTTTTTTTGAGATTAAGGTCGTTTTAGATCGCGCGATAGTCGGTCATTGAATTGGGTTGCCGAAGATTGCCTGTGCGCAGCCTTCACTGCAAAGAAGACTGCAGTGCTTTGCAAGTGGTGTTTGCTTGGAAATGCAAAAAACAGATTAAGCAAATTGCGAGAAGCGATCGCTGATGGGTGAAAGTCTTGCTGGTGTCTTTTGGCTTATCGGGGAATTGGATACAGACCGCCTTGGTTCGCTGTTCTAGGAGGCTCCTGAGCGGGTCCGTTGGGAATCGCGATCGAGGGTCGGAATCCGTTGCTTGTATTTTGGTTGTCCGTTGGTTGGAACGGACCGGGTTGGTTTTGATTGTTGTTCCCACCGTTCCCACCGTTTCCGCCCTGGGTCTGCCAGCCATTGCCCGGGTTTCCATAGTTTTGACTTGAAAATCCAGCGTTGAATGCTGGGGCGTTGGCACCAAATGCGGTGGGACTAAAGACCCCGGCTTGATTGGACTGCGTAGGTTGTAAATTTGATTGTTCGCCCTTGTATTCAATAAACAATAACGCGTCGCCGCGTCCGCGTTGTTGACCCAGCAACGGACCGAGATTGAGCAGTGAAGGGGCCCCATTTTTCGCCGAGGGCGTTGCAATGACGCCGCAAGACAGAAGTAATACCTGATCTTTAGGCCAGCGAAATCGCTCATGCAAACGCCAAGATACAACTTGTGGCACCGAAGTTGAAAGGTTTTGACTCTGTCCGCCCAATGTTGGCACTGGGATCGTCACCGATTGCAATTTTTCTAATTGATCAATCTGGCATTTGACGACGACCTCCATCATTTGATTGTCCAGCATCTTTAACGGGCTAACATCCAGCGTGTACCCTTCTTCAAAACGCGAAGTCAGTGGTTCATACTGCCCACCCGCAGCTGGCAAGTTTGGATTGTTGGGCCGGAATTGAAGTGAGCGAATATACGATTGTGGTGACAAACGTTTGAATGAATGGCTTTGCCCCTCGGGCAGTACCAGGTCACCCACTTCCAGCGGACGAAAGTCGGATCGAAGGCCCAATTGATTGACAAGGATTGCCGCGTTTTCTTTGCTAATCAGCCAGCCTTCGACACCGGGGGTTTGCACGTCGAACGGTACGATGTAGGGAAATGCAGACGAACGCCAGTCGGGACGTCCCACGGTCACCATACGAATTCCCATCGTTACGTTTTGTCCTTTGGATGCCACAAGGCGATCGACCATTTGGGCAATTTGCCGCTGAACTTCTAGCGTGTGGTAGACGTGCAACCGATCAGCAGTGACCGTCAAGATTCCCATCGGTTGGCGAAACCAAAGATCGGTTCCGGTGTCTCTTAGAATCCAATCGATCACGGCTTGTTCGGGTTGCTTGACCGATGTGATGCGCCGAGTGTACGGGCTTAGGTCGTAACTTCTCCAGATTTGGCCAGCATCATTGGGCAACGAAGTTGGCGGCTGCAGAAGCCTGGCGACTTTGGGCAGCGTCGAATCGTTCGAGTCATTCTGGGTTGGGGCCGTTGATGGATCAGGTTGTTGCGTTGCCGCCCCCGGGTTATTGCTGCTACGGAATTGCCCTGCCCCGGAATTACTAGGTTCTTGTTGTGCACTGTTGGCTACCAGTGGCATGGCGGTTGGCATGGCGGTTGGCATGGCGGTTGGCATGGCGGTTGGCATGGCGGTGGCGATCGAATGGTTAGTGCAACCTAATAAAGCGTAGGTTAGGGCGATCGTCAGATGAAAACAATTAGTTGCGATTAAGAACATGGTTGATTCGCCAAAAATGCAGCGGGAGACTGTGGGTTAAAATTTTCGTCGATGCGGACGAAATTGTGGTGCACGGGCAAAGGCACCTCGGGATCCTGCTTTTGCTGCGAAGCCGAGTATAGAAGCTATCGCGAATTGGACTCAAGACGAATTTTTGACCAAGTTGCCCTAATCGACCCAGGTTGTGAACCTTGCTAGCTATTGGCAGCAGAAAGTCGAAGTCAATTGTCTGGAGTGACGGACAACCCTTAAAAGTCACCGTCAGATTATGCCGAAAGTAACGATTCGTCCGGTCAGTCAAACTGCGTTAACTTTGAGGCTTGGGTGATGCGTTGGTATCTTCTACTACTATCTGTGCTGCTAATTGGGAAGCAGGATTGCGTGCATGGGGCACCGCAAATTGTGCAACAGCAAGCCAATGCTGGACGAGCATCTGAAAACCAATCGGCTTCTTACTTAGAGGTGTTGAACCGTCAGGAATTCCGACCAGCGGTCAATTCATTGCCGCCGCTGCCCGGTCAGCGTACGATTTTGGATCAAGCTGGGCAGCCGATGCAATTGCCTGCGGTATGTACGTCGGACCTTCCAGGTTTTGCCAACGCTCCGGGGCAAGCAACAGGGCTGGCGCCCGAATTGCAGATGGGTGCCAACGGAAATCCAGGCAGGTCAAGCACGAGCAGTCCTAGTGCAAGCAAACCGCAGGCATTTGGCAGCGCCGGGCAAAATTCTGACTCGGCACAAGCTTGGCAATCCCGGGCTCAAATGCGCGCCGCCTTTCGGCAGTTAGTGCAAGATCCAGCCGAAGTCGAAGCCGAACGGGCCCGCATGCCCAATGTTGTGCGGAAAACACCCAGTCGCGCCAGCGAATATCAAACGGTGGCTTACCCACAGTCGGGCTACCCACAGCCGGGGAGTGGCTACCGTACGGTTCGGGCTAGTATTTCGGGCGGTTACAATCCGCATGCCGAGGCTAGTGCCGCAATGGCCGTTGGGCCAGACGGAACGTCTAACGTGCCAGGCAGTACCGAGAATGCACTCCAGTTTGACCCGCACGAAGAGGTCTTCTCGGCCAGTCTGTTCCCTTCGGCGATCCAATGTGCCAAGTGCCACCAGCAGATTTTTGACGAATGGGCCAGCAGTTCCCATGCGTACGCCTCGATCTCGCCGATGTTTCATAAGTTTGAAGATGCAATCAATCGTTTGTCACAAGGCACCATTGGCTATTTCTGCTTAAGGTGTCATGCACCGGTTGCTACCACAGTTGGCTTGCGCCGTGATCAGCCGATTTGGGATGGTCCGCGAGTGTTTCGTGAAGGTGTCACGTGTATCGCCTGCCATCATATTCAAGAGGTGACGGTGAAGACCAATGGCGAGCGGCGGATTGAGCCGGGCCCAATCACAGATCCCGTGACAGGTGCTGGAAGTGGTGAGGGGATCGAAGCGGCTATCAAGTACAAAGATCACTTTAAGGTCAAGACTGACCCAGACGACAAGAGTCTCGGGCAGTTGATCCACAAACGTATCTACAAGTTTCAGGAAATTGCAGAGTCGTCTTTTTGCGTGTCTTGCCATCAAGTCGCAGTGCAACCTGGTATCAAATTGGAAGTGGTGTGGGATCAGTACCGTGCCTCGCCAGCTTGTCGTGAAGGCGTGACTTGCCAAGATTGTCACATGGGAAAAGTGCCAGGCGTTGCCGAAGGTTATTCGTTGGGGCCGGCAGCGGTGGTTGATGGCCGAGTCATTAATCCACTTCGCAAGCATTCCAATCACATGTTCTATGGACCGGGTTATTCTATTGCCCATCCAGGGACGTTCCCACACGATCCAGCCCAAGATCGTTGGACGATTGATCAATGGTTGGACTTCAATTGGCGAGGTGGTTGGGGAACCGATGAGTTCGAAGATAAGATCGCCGATGGGGTCATGACCTTCCAATTTCCCCAGGTTTGGGCGAATGCGGATGACCGATATGATGCACGAGACATTGTTGATAAGAACTTGAAAAAACTTGAATACAAACGGCAGATTCGCCGCCAAGTCCTTGAAAATGGTTCGCACATCGATGGGCCATTTTTTGTTTCACAGCCAACCGTTGGCAAAGCCATTGCCTTCCATTATTGTGTGATCAACAAAAGCACTGGGCACAATATGCCTAGTGGTTCTTTGGGTGCCCAGCCGCAATTGTGGTTGAATACGGTACTGACTGGGCCCGATGGTCAACGGCTTTGGGAATCGGGTTATCTGGATTCCAACGGTGATTTAGCAGACTGGCACTCCTTGGATGTGCTGGGTCGAAAAATACCAATCGATAAGCAGTTATTCAATCTGCAAACAAAATTTTTGACTACGAATGTCAAAGGTACCGATCGTGAAATGTATCTGCCGGTCAATTTTGACATTGACCAATTGCCGTTCCTTCGCCCAGCGGCCCAGCCGGTCACGGTGTTGAACCACCCGCCGTTTATTCGCATGGAAGGACATTCGATACCCGCCTTAGGTTCCCGCAAAGCCAAGTACCGGATTCCGTCCGACTTGGTTCAGCAACCTGGAACCTATCGTTTGTCGGTCCGGATGCGAAGCCGCGCGGAACCTATTTACTTTATGAAATTTGTGGGGGCTACGCCGGAAATGATTCGTTCGATGAACCAGTGGATCGTGGACGTGCATCCGCATACCGTTACCTTTGATGTCAGGTAACTGTCCTTAAAGCACTTCAACGTCTTTAGTAAGCCGGCTGAATCTCACAGGAAAAAAATGAGCTTGGAATGTTAAGATGATCCATCAAAATCAAGCGATGCGACGGTACGCAACCAAGCGTCTGGGAAGACGTTTGCTGGTGGGTATTTGCATAATCGTGTTGATCTTGCTGATCGTGCTGATCTTGCTGATTCAACGAGCGACCTTGCCCGGCATGCCCTCATTGAACTGGGGAAAGCTGTCAGCTGAAGTTCACCAGAATTCGCCAGATAAATTAGGTGTCGATGGTGTGACAGAGGCAGCCCCCAGGCAAAAGTTTGCTAATTTTTCACTAAGGGTCGATCAAACCCAGGTTGCGATCACTGCCCAAGAAACTGCACGGCGTTCTGCCAGCAATTCCGATCCTAGATTGGAAGGTGCTCCAGTGGCAAGTGTTGTCAGTGACGGCGATTTTGTTATGACAATGTCTAAACCGCCACGAAAAATAGTCACCCCGATCGTCCGTTCCAGCCAGACGGATCATTTTATGGATCATTCTGTTGAGCAAGTGAGTAACCCAACCGCTTCAGTGCCGGTCGTTCCACAAATAGTCAATGGAGCACAACCTGCTGCGGTCACTTCTGGCGGTGGCCAAGCGATTGTGAACCCATTCTTTTCCGCAGCGTCGGCAATTCCCACCTTTGGATCGTTGGAGCACGAGTCTACTGTGGGTCCAGGGTTTGCATTACCCGGTATCGTGGATCACAGTAGTGATCTGCACAGTAGCGAACTGCCCAGTGTTCAGGAGAATCCAGAAATTGAACTTGCTGGGCGCAGCGACTGGGCAAGTCGTTCCGATCAACGTTTTAAGAACCTGGAAAGCCAATCGCAATTACTGGGGCAAGTTCTGGTTGCGAACGAATATTCGGCCGATCTTCCTGGCCTGCCAAATCGTCGGACCTTTGATCCCTTGAATGAAAAGGGTGCCAGGCAAGTGTCTGGTGAGTATTGGGCAAATCTTTGGGAAGGTTCAGGCGAGCTAAGGTCGGTTGAACAAGACGCGGTAAATCAAGGTAATCAAGCTGGCTTCGAAAAACTGAGTCGAAGCCAGCATCGCAGGAAAGAGCGTTTAATCGAAGAACGCAAAGGCGAAGAAGCGATTGGTGTCCAAGAAGAAAGGCGGGCGAAGTTGTGGTTGCAGCAACCGGGTAAGTCTGCCCCGAACCGAGGCGTCGGATCGTCCAATGCTGCGATCTTGCCAGCCTGGCAACAGAATCAGGATCTTAAAATTCCAGCGTTGAACGCTTCGGCAACCTTAACGCCAACGGCCGATGGTGGGCTAGGTGGAATTGGTGGCACGCTTGGTGCAACCGACTACTTATTGGCAGAACAGCCAGCGGCCGATGCGAATTCTGAAGATCGTGAGCCGTTGACGTCCAACCAAGCAGACTTGGTTCCCTATTCGCCCTACGATTTCGCGCCCGATCCTGACGGCCTTGTGCCCTACGATCCTGCTGTTGAACAAGATATCTACAGTGGCAAGACACTGTATGCCAATCAGCGTCCATTGGTCGAACTGGGTAAGCCCTGGTACCAAATGGGGCAGATTGCTCCAGGTAATACCTGGTTCGGACGTCACAACCCTCTGATTCCTCAGTTCCTTGTGTTTGGCGATTTTCGTTCCGCAGTTGCGTCGAACACTCAAGGCGGCAACCAGCAAACGATCTTCGCCAATCGTTGGAATTTGGATTTTGATCTGCGAATTACTTCGACGGAACGTTTCCATTGGTTTATGGGACCTCTGGATCGAGGAGGCCAGTTTACTCGAGTGGTTCATGATGATGGTGACACCCAGTTCATTCCCGAAGTTGATCCTGATATCGATTTCGGATATTTCGAAGGTGATGCGGGTGCGATTTGGGGTGGAATGTCAAACAAGACGTTACCCTTTGATCTTCCCTTCGCGATGGGCGTGATGCCTTTGCTGTTTCAGAATGGCGTTTGGCTAGAAGATGCTTTCTTGGGCGTTGCGGTGACGTTACCAGCCAAGAATAGCCCAACTTTGGATATTTCGAACATGGACATCACGTTCATGGCAGGATTTGACAAGATCAATAGTCCAGCGTTTCAAGGCGATGACAATGCCGCCAAGTTGTATGGTATGGCGGCCTTTATTGAAGCGTTGGGCGGTTACATTGAACTCGACTACGCCTATTTAGAAGACCGCCGAGCAGTGGATCGGAGTTACCACAACACAAGTTTGGCTTACACGCGTCGCTACGGACGCTTCCTTTCGAATTCTTTTCGTTTGATCAATAACGCAGGGCAAACCCCCAACGGGATCGATCAAACTGCGGATGGAACCTTGCTGCTATTCGAGAATTCGTTAATCACCAGTAACCCCTTAACATTCGTTCCGTACTTCAATGGTTTTGTAGGATTTGATCGGCCGCAATCGGCTGCCCGAGACCCCTTGTCCGGCGGGGTGTTGCGCAACACCGGTATCTTATTCGAGACCGACGGTCTGACAGGGTATCCGTTGTTGGACGATACCGCAAACAATGCGATGGGCGGCGCCATTGGTTTGAATATTCTTGCGAAGGATTTGAGCCAGCAATTGATTCTAGAGGCGGCGATGGTGGCTCCGTTTGAAGGCAAGCCAACCAATGTCGACGGCGAACAATTCGGTGTCGGGATGCGTTACCAATTGCCAATCAGCAATTCTGTCATTTTGCGAACCGATGCCATGTACGGATTCAATGAATCGGAACCTGACTTGCAGGGTTTCCGAGTTGAGTTAAGAAAAAAATGGTAGTCCAGTTTAACAGGCGAAGTTGGATGCCAGGAGTCTTCGCGAGGCAAAATCGGCTAAATGAACATGGCCAACTACGAGTAAAGTCGCTGCAACTGTTTGACGGTTTGAATTCATCGCCGATCGGTTAAGCCTGTAAGTTTAAGGCTGGTAGAGTCAGGGCTGGTAGAGTCAGGGCCGTGCGGAGAATTCTCCGCGTAGACCGCTTTCTTGCCGACCGGTTTTTTGTCGCTGACTAGAGTTGGGTAGCGTCAAAATCTTCGGGCATTTCGACGAGCGTTTTGTAACCGCGGCCGGGAATTTCCTTAACATATTTGGGGACGGCGAAACCAGGTAATGATTCGTGCAGCGACTTCATGATGGCTTGGCCTTGGCTGAGTGGCACATGAAAATGAGCTGCACCGTGCACCTTATCTAGTTGGTGCAAGTAGTAAGGGACAACGCCACATTCGATCAATTTCAAACTTAAATCAGTCATCGCTTTTACATTGTCGTTGACGCCACGTAGCAGCACTGCCTGGTTCAACACTTGGATGCCCGCGGACTTCAATCTCTTGATCGCATGTTCAACTGGGACGTCAATTTCATTGGCATGATTACAATGGACAACGCAGGTGGTCGCCGCGAACCCTTGCAACAATTCAGTGAGTTCCGATGTCACTCGTGCGGGAATAACAATTGGCATCCGAGTGTGGATTCTAAGCCAGCGGACGTGCGGAATTTGCCGCAATCGATCGGTCAGTCTGGCCAAGCTTACGTCGTTCAGCACCAAGGGATCTCCGCCGCTTAAGATCACCTCCATAATGCTTGGATCGTTCGCGATGGGGTCTAGCCACTGCTGCCAATCGGTACGGTCTTGAGGCAAAGATTGATAAGGGTAATGGCGCCGGAAGCAATAACGACAGTGCACACCGCACGCCCCGGTCGTAATCAACAGGACTCGATTCTTGTATTTTTGTATCAATTGCCGGTCAGGAAGTGAAGCCTTGAAGCTGTTGGCATGGTCGGCCGCTTCTGACACCGCCGGCACGAGGGAAAATTCCTGTAGCGGATCTTGCTGGTATCCTTGGTTTAGAACCAAGTCGTTCTCTTCGGGCAAGGACAATATTTGACGTAGCAAAGGGTCGTCGGAATTTCCCGGCTGGATTCGCTGGATAAAGGAGGCTGGAGCGAAAATTGGGAAGGATTTTGCAGCCTCGGTGTCCCCCAATTCCAACGGGATCTCTAGTTGCCTGCACAGCGTTTGTGGATCTCGAATCGCCTGTTTCATCTCTTGCTGCCACGAACGTGGTTTCGCCGGTGGTCGAGGCGAACCTAAGTCGGCGGGCGGAAGGGGGCTAAGCAAAACGTTTTTTTTCATTAGAATCTGAGGCTTCCGAAGCGGTCCAATGTTGGAAAATACCGAGTGGAATTTGTACCACAAGGTCGTTACACTAATCCCAGCAAGCGAATCATGCTAGGTTCATTTCGCCGGAATCGTCCATGGGTCCGGGATCATGCGGCCGGGATTTTGGTCCGGGATTTTGGTCCGGGATCATAGGTCCGGGATTTTTGGGGGATGTCCATTTTGTAATTCAAGTCATGGCTGATTGTGGCCATGTGCGGGTATGGAAAAACTGGCGTGGGCAACCACAGGCTTCCGCCGCTACTGGATTGTAACGGGTAAACTACTGCAATGTGAATTGCAAAAGGGGTTTGTGGGACTGAATGGGGAATCCGAACCGGAATTTTTTTGGACAGACGAAGCCCATTTCAACTTGATTTTTCGCGTTAATCGCAACAAGGAAAAAAAGCGTGGCAACTTATAAGACAAGTGATTTCCGTAAGGGATTAAAGATCCAAATTGACGGTCAACCTTATTTGATGACTGAGATGACTTTCGTCAAACCAGGTAAGGGAAATGCAATGTACAAATGCAAGATGAAAAATTTGATGACCGGTTCGTCTTTGTCGCGTACCTACAAGGGCGGCGATTCATTGGAAGCCGCCGATGTAACCGATGTTGATTGTTCATTCTTGTATCGTCAGGGCGAGACGTTCGTATTCATGGATAGCGAATCGTTTGAACAGTATGAGCTGACCGAAGCTCAAGTTGACGACGCTTGGAAGTATCTGAAGGACGGCATGGTTTGTTCGATGGTCTTGTTTGAAGGTCGTCCAATCACTCTAAGCCCGCCTAATCACGTCGAGTTGGAGGTAATCGAATGTGCTCCAAGTGCCAAAGGCGATACCGCAACCAACGTGACAAAGCCTGTAAAGGTTGAAAGCGGGGCGGAAATCTTAGCACCTGCGTTTGTTAATCAGGGCGATGTGATCAAGGTGGATACTCGGACTGGCGAGTACGTAGAACGCGTTCGCACGTAGTGGATCGGGCTGAAGCAATCGCGAATTTATCTTGCCCCACGCGCTGGAAGTCTCGTGTTTGTCAAATTCAGACGGGAAGTTGATCGAATTCGACGTCGATCGAAAAGCGTGCGATTCGCAAAATGAATTATGGAAACACGTACCACTCACCATGGTGCGTGTTTTGTCTTTTCTTGACCCCCAGTGCCAGTGCCAGTGCCGCTGACTTGCCAAATGCCATGCAGAAATCTCCGGCAGAATGTCATCGCGAAAATGGGATGTCCTGTGCAATCGCGCAAGTGCTTTGGTTATTTGCTACGATGATGGGAACCGCAACGGTAGTGACGCTGCATGACTGGTAGTGGCTGCCGCCGATTTGGGTCGCAAATGATAATCAATATTGCAAGTTGGGTTGGGGTTTGCAGTCGAAAATTAAATTGGGAGAATCAAAGATGCATGTCGAGTTTTGTGGTGCCGCTCAGCAAGTGACGGGATCGATGCATCTGGTTCATTTTGGAAAGTATAAAGTCCTGTTAGATTGCGGACTCTTTCAAGGACGCCGATCCGAAGCATTCGATATCAATCGAAATTTGTGCTTCGATCCGACGCAAGTCGATGCGGTGGTCTTGTCGCATGCTCACATTGATCACTCTGGGAATTTACCGTCCTTGGTCAAGAAGGGGTTTCGCGGAAAAATTTTTGCCACCAGTGCGACTCGTGATCTTTGCGCCACGATGCTTTTGGATTCGGCAAGAATTCAAGAGAGTGACGTTAGTTACGTCAATAAACATCGAAGACTTAGCCACGAAAAAGAATTCAGTCCACTCTATGTGCAAGAAGACGCCGTGAAAGCGATCAAAGCCTTTCGCAGCCAGGACTACCAAGAATCATTTGTGGTGGTACCTGGGATGACCGTAACGTTTTTTGACGCCGGGCACATGTTGGGATCGGCAGCGGTCAAGATTAACATGCAGGAACACGGGCAGGCTCCGGTTTGTTTGGTGTTCAGTGGCGATATTGGCCGATACCAAAAGCCAGTGCTTCGCGATCCACAAGTGATTGCCGGTGCGGACTATGTGATTATGGAAGCCACTTATGGGGATCGGTTTCACGAAGACAACCAAGACACCAAGGAAACGTTGAAGAAAATATGTAATCAAGTTTGGGACGAAAAAGGCAAGTTGATCATTCCTGCTTTTTCCGTGGGTCGAACCCAGTATATCGTCTACATGTTGAACCAATTGGCCGAGAGTGGTGAATTGCCTGCGTTCAAAGTATTTGTCGATAGTCCGTTGGCGATTGAAGCCACGGAAGTATACAGGCGTCACATCGAGTGTTTTGACGAGGAATTTCTTCATGATTTGCTACATGAAGAGGATCGCGATCCTCTCGGGTTTCGCGGTTTGTTTTACACGCGCAGCAGCGAATATTCGAAGAAAATCAATTCCTTAGATGAACCCATTATTGTGATAAGTGCTTCGGGGATGTGCGAGGCGGGTAGGATTCTGCATCATTTGAAGAACAACATTGAGAAGACCAACACGACGGTCTTGTTTGCCGGGTACCAAGCGGAGAACACTCTTGGCCGACGAATCTTGGACGGCGAAAAAGAAGTTCGAATTTTTGGCAAACCCTATCAAGTCAAGTGCAAGTACGCTCGTTTGGAAAGCGCCAGTGGGCACGGTGACCAGAACGAATTGATGCAATGGTTGAAGAGTGTGGCCGACAAGGGAACGCTAAAGAAAGTGGCTCTGGTGCACTGTGAGTTGGAACCGGCAAAGGTCTTGGCCGCTCGTATCGAGCAAGAGGAAATTGCAGAGGTCATCATTCCCAAGCGTGGCCAGACACTGCTGCTGCAATAATTCAATCGGGACCGGTGGGACAGGGTCCAGGCGTTCAGCAGGTGGGTTTGGAAAATACTGGGAGCAAGCGGTGGTTGACTGACGATCTAGAGAAGTGGTTTGGTTTGAATTGCCAGAAGCATCGTATTTGGATTTAGGTGTTGCTTTGGATCGAAAGTAGGGATCGTGAAATGTTGAATCGGGACTTTGGAAGTAGTGCCAGGCGGGTGGGTTTTGCTTGGGATGATTTGCTGCAATCGGCGCCAACGGTGATGGCGTTTGCCCAGATTTGCTTCCAGGCAATGATAGAACCCCCGGACTGTGAGTTGGATTCGTTGTCCGATGAAGCGAAAACGCTTTTGTGGGCTGCCAAAGATCGAGGCGTCATGGAATTGAAGGGCGATTGGGAGGCTTTTGATTCATCCGAGCGTCTACTTTCGGTAAACGTGGAAGTTCAAGATCAGGTCCATTGGTTATTTAAGCGGCCGGGCGACCCGCAACAAACGATGCGGTTCTTGGAAGGGTTTGCCTTGCTGTGTCGGAATCATTTAGTGATTCATCAATGGCAGCGTGAATTTTGTTTGACCGATCGCGGCTTTATGCTCGCTGCCCAGGTCGATGACCGAAGCTTGGCTAAACTGTTCGAGTTTCCACAACGAACGGACCACGGAAATTGGTCCAATGGGTAAAAGTCAATCGATCCGTCTGAGTCCAGGTCGCGACATGAAAAACGTGATAAGAACATTGATGTGTTGCCCTGCCCTGTTGCTTTCTTTTTTTTGCGTCGAAGCATCGTCGCTTGCGAAGTGGTGTCAACAAGTTGCAGCGGTGCCTGAAAAATTCGACGCAGGCATGGGTTCTGTTGTGATTGTGTTGCGGGATTTGACCCTTTTGGAAAACGTTTCAATCCAGGAAGTGCAGTTAGATGGTTTGGTTCTAAGTGATGGGCGAAGCTTTGCTTGGAAACAGATAATCGCGGTCGAAGGCGCGGCAGAGAAGCAGGCGGAAGTCGATCTGAATCTTCAGCGGATTGGGCAACCGTGGTATCTGTTGCAAAGCAGAATAGATCGCGGCGAAAGCTACCAAGTGGTTGAAATTGCCACAGGGTTGCAGCAATGGTATCAGGAGAATTCAGCAGCTGGTGGCGTGGCGATTTCCAACATTTTGGCTCGGTCTGCCTGGCGTGAAGGTAAGGGCAATTTGGCGTACTTTCACTACTTCGACGCCGTTAATCGCTTGCAGAAATTGAAGCCCCAGGACTTGAAAAATTTTGATCGCTGGTCCGAGCGTTACTTAAATAAAGAATTCAGTGCATTGGAAACGGCCTTCGGCTTGTCGGCAGAATTCCCGCCATTTTGGGCGACGCCAGCTTCCGCGGTTGACTTCCTGCGGCAGCTGGATCAGTGGGAAGTCCAGCAGCAGGCCAGTCAGGTGGGACGCTTGCGACGCACTTTGGCCATCTATCGGTTATGTGCTTCGATCTTCTCGCAAGATGCTGATCGCTTGAAGCAAGCGGACCAGAAGTTGCGACAGGTGGCATCCTCCGCAGGGGGTGGCAACCGTGTGGCATTTGATCGATTGTTGAGCGTCTCCAACCGAATTGAAAATTGGAGCGTTTCCAAGTCTTTGGCAACTGATCGGGAAGTCCAGTTTGGCTATCGCGACCTTGAAATAATTAGCAACTTGGACTCGGCAACGCGTTGGGACGCGGTTGGTTTGCAGTTGTATATCGAAGGTGTCTACTTGTTGAAATCGGCTGACGCAGCGAGCAAAATTTATGGGGCGATGCGATTGATGAAACTTTCCATGCACTGCCACCCACAGGAAACAGGTCTGCCTGGCCTTCAGGTTGCGAATGGGTTAAATGAAGGAAATGGGGTATTGCGGGGGTCGGCCGATGTTTCGTTGCGAACGTTTGATACGGTAGCGGGGCAGGAATGGGCCGCGATTGGGAAATACTTGGTGATTTGTTGGTTGAAGGAATCCGATGACCAGGCTTCGGCAATGAACCAGGCTTCGGCAATGAACCAGGCTTCGGCAATGGACCAGACTTCGGCAATGAAGTTGTCACAGGAATTGCAACGTCACTTGTATGATACGCTCGGTCGGCGTTTGCTGGGCGAGCGTCGGCGATGATTTGTCGGGCGATTGCTCTTTTGATCCGCCTGTTTATGGTATGGTAATTACCTGAAGTCGTGATGGGATACCGGCGGCAGAAACGAATCCATTTTTCGAATCCAAGGCCACTGTGACGGTTCCCTCCCGGCGTGAATTTGGGCATAATTCTAATAAGCCATTTTTGCGGCAAGGTACTCGGACGGTCATTCTTTGTTTTAAGGCGATCGCGATTTGATTTGCCTATCGAGCCAAGGACCAAGTTGCAACCGCCAGGAAATTCATATTTCCTGAGGTGGCCTGTAGAACGCTCGGAAATCAGAATTCACCGGATGGGTCGGGATTTCGGGATTTCGGTCATTCGGTCATTCGGTCATTCGGGATTTCGGTCATTCGGGATTTCGGTCATTCGGGCCGTCGGTCATTCGGGCCAACTGAGTGCGAGATGTGTTTAGGTTTCGTGAAATTTCTGCCTGCGAATTTGACTCACAATTTTGTTGATGGTTACCAAAGATTATGAAGGATCGCGTCTCCCCAATGCAGCCAAGGAACGAAATTCAAACGATGGCAAACGGGCGAAGTCAACGAACGATTATGGGTGCGTGCGATGGTTCTTTACTAGTTGCCAATAACCGCTACACCCTGTTTTGTACACGATTGTTTGCCTTGTTTTCATTGCTATTGCTGACAAGCGGTTACGCCGTTGGCGCCAGGGTGCAAGACGAAACGCCTGCGGTAGCGACACCGATCATTGATAGCGGTGTGGCTAAAAGTGACTCTGCCGCCAGTGACTCTGCCGCCAGTGACTCTGCCGCCAGTGATACGGCCAAAGGTAGTGCTGCTGGTGCGGAGGTCGATTCGGATGGGTCGACTGGCCAGAAGCGAACCATGTTGCAAATGATGTTTACAGGCAATCCGTTTGGTATTGCGATTGTTGTGGTCATCTTATTGTTATCCGTCGTGAGTACGATTTTGATCGTTGAAAACGCGATTTCAATTCGGCGCAAGTGTTTGTTGCCTCCCGAGGTGATGGAATCTCTGGAAAGTGCGTTGGCGCTGCGAGACACCCGTGGTGCGATGATGATCTGCAACGACGTGGATAACTACAGCATGGCAACCCAAGTGGTTCAAGCGGGTTTGGAGCGATTTCGCAGCAGCGAGTTTGGGTTTGCCGAGTATCGATCGGCGGTTGAGGAGGCTGGCGAGCATATTACTGGACGGTTGTACCGCAAGGTCGAGGTGCTAAACGTGATCGCCTCGATCGCGCCGATGTTAGGGCTTACAGGAACGGTGGTCGGCATGATTGACGCGTTTAATACCATTGCCGCCAATCAAGGTGCGGCGGGTCCAGAAGATTTAGCAGGTGGTATTGGGCAGGCCCTGATTACAACTCTTTTGGGATTGGTGGTGGCTATTCCAACCATGGTTGCCTTTAGTTATTTTCGCAGCAAAATCGATTCATTGGTGTCTGAAGCAGGAACTCGGATTGAACGCATTATGTTGCCTTTGGGTAGAAGAAAGACGAAGTAGCTGATGCGTCTAAGTCGAAACACTTCGGTAAGTACTTTGGGGTTTAATATGACTTCGATGATTGACATCGTCTTCTTGTTGATCATTTTTTTCATGGCGGTTTCTCAATTTAACCGGACTGAAGATTCGCAAGTTCAATTGGCTGAGATTCAAAATGGCGGAGCGACGGCGGAGACCAGTTTCATCATAAATGTTGATGCCAAGCAGCGGCTACTGATCGGCGGAAAAGCAGTCGCGATGTCCGAATTGATCGGCCGGGTTTCGCGTGAAGTTGAACAGACGGGCGGGAAGGCTGAAAAGTTGGTGGTTCGGATTCGTTGTGATCGAAGCCAGAACAGCGTTCGCGTTAACGAATTGATGACCCAGCTATCAAGCATCGGAATTACGGAAATTCAATTGTCCGTGAATAAGAAGTAGACTTTGCATTTTATTTGAAACGGCCGAGGCACTTTAAGTGAAATTGAACCGCAGAAGGCGACATGAATCATTGCAACTTGCCACGCCGGGCATGATTGACATTGTATTTTTGCTGCTGATCTTCTTTTTGGTCAATTCAAGTTTTCGCCCGACCGAACGGCAAATAGAGAGTCGGTTGGCGGATCCAACCGCGGCTTCAACATCGGCTCCGCAGGAACCGTTGACGATCAAGATTTTGCCGCTTGCTGGCATCTATGGCTATCAGGTGGGTGGTCGGCAGTTTGTCGATCGACAATCGCTTAATCGATGGTTGAAGCAGTGGCCGGTCAAATCGCAGTCGGTCATGGTAATGACGCCAGCGGACGCACCTATAGAAATGTCGATTTTGACAATCAATGATTGTAAACAGGCTGGATTTGAAACCGTTTCCTACGTGCCGGTTCTGAATCTCAATTAGTGGATGATTCTTGAAATCGAATTGCTCACTTTCAATCTTCGCTCACTTTCAATCTTCAAGGCGTTATGATGAAACGTGTGAGAATGTGGTTTCGCACTACATCGCAAGATTTCTGGAAATTCGCAGGGGTCGTGGTTTGGATTCTGTTCCAGTTGGGGGTAGCTTCCCCTAGCCCAGTCGCATCGATCGGATCCATTACAGGTGTTGGATTCCGATTCGCTCAGGAAATCATGCTTGCGATGGTTTGGCCGCAAATTGCGGAGCAGGCGGAGTCACAGGCCGCTTCGTCACAGGCTGCTTCGTCACAGGATGCTGATAATCGCATTGAAGACACGGTTATCGCAAGCCGAAGTGATTCACCAGTTTTCTCGGACTATTTGAAGGCGACCGGGTTGGATTCACTGGCGGCTTTGGATTCCATTCAGCGTTGGCAGTTGGCCAGCCAAAGTGATGTGCAGTGGCGTCTATCGTGGGAGGTTTCGGTTTGGGTTGAACGCCAATTAAGAACGTTAAACGAACAGCAGTTGCGGACCAAGTATCCTTGGTTGTTTCAAGGGACGCATACGGAAACACCATCGTTCTCGGTGGTGCGATTGATTGTGCTGCGCAGTGGCTTTTCGGAAATCGCTAAGGAAATTTCGAATCGCGGCTTTCGACGGCAGCCAGAGAATCAATCTTTGATCGACAAATTGGGTGATTTTGCCCGGCAAATTCGTGAGAGCGAATCACAGCTTTCTACGGTTTTCGAAAGTTTGGGAAGTGAATTTTCCGTTTCCGATCGATTGCAGATTGGCCAGTTAAAATCGATTGCCAAATCAAGTGTTGCCTGGTGCTATTACTATCGCTGGCTTTTGAGGACTGATTCTAAGCAGCAAAGCGAATGGGTGGACGAATTGCGATCGGCGAAAGCCAGCTTCATGCAGTTGCTAAATGTGACCGATCCCGACATCAAGGACGCTGTCGTATTCAAATGGTACGATCCGGTTTCCAGTAGTTCGTCATCGTACTTAACGGGCCTGGGTTTGACGTTGATTGCCTTGAATGAATTGCCAAAAGCGAATAGTTGTTTTGCGACATTGCAGCAAGAGGGTCGTATGGATCAATCGCAAAGTCTTGTGATGTTGCAGTGGCAGGCACTGGTTCGGCAACGAGATTGGATAAACGCGAAAGTCTTGGCTGTTGGATATTTGGACGGTTTACCCAGTGGGGAAGACCAGTTGGATCAGAGGTTTGTTCGCATCGCATTGCAGATGTTTCCAAGCGAAAGTACGACTTTGGGTAGTGCCGAGCCGCCACCAGAATTCGTGCTTGAATCTGCACCGATTGCTTCAATGGTTAGCCAAATGTTGGAGTCGTTGGTTCGCCGAGGGCACGTGGGACTGGCTGCGGATCTTTTTGAAAAGACGCAGGTTGCTTTACCAGAAGACCGAGTGACGCAGCAAGTGATCCGCCTAAGTCAATTGATTACAAAGTTGGGGATTGCGCAACGCACCCCCGAACAATTGGGCCAACTGGTATTGGCGTTAGAGACTTTGGCGGATCCTGAAAATTCTAATTCCAATACAGGGATAAGGGTTTGGTCGATGGATTTGTTGGGGCAGATTCACTTGATTGGAAACGATTGGGAGGCCGCAATTCAGGTCTGGCAAACGCTACTGCAGAACGTGCCAAGCAGTCAGCAGAGTCGTCGTCAAAATATTGCCTGGAAAATTGCCGAAGCTTACCAGTCGGCAATGTCCAGCCAAACCTCCGCTAGCCAGAAAGCGGCCCAGTGGTATCAGGCAGCGGTGCAAGAAGATCCGTCAAGTTCGCTGGCAGCTATTGCCCAGCTTAAGTCGGGGTTGCTTTTGAGGAATGATAACTTGGATCAGCAATTGAGGTATTTGCGATCGGTATCAGCCGCTTCAGAAGTAAATCGATTTGCTCAGAAACAGGTGGTAGGGATTCTGTTTCGGCAGTGGACAGCCGCTTTAGAGGGTTCCGATGAACGGAGTCGATTGGGGCGAGAGTTACAGGATTCAATCATGCTTCAATTGGATCTGGAATTTGATTTTACAGATCCAATACTGGGCAATAGTTCAACCCAATTTGAAAAAACAGTCACGAATCAAATCGCGAGTGCCCTGACTGCAGATCGCCTGGATGTTCGCCTATCATTGGTGGCGATTTGGTTGAATGTGTTGGACTCAGAAGCAGAGGAAGCAGACAAAACGACGCAATTGAAGCGGCAGTGCATTTATGCCGCGGTGACGCAAGTTGCGACAGAATTGTCAGGCGAGGCGAAATCGATGAAGCTGGAACCTCGAACATTGAGTTCCTTGCAGGCGATATTGCAAAGTTCGCTGGTGGTTTGGGACCGAGCCCCTGATAGGAAACCGCAGTTGGTGACGGCCGCGAATTGGTTGTTGGAAACTCCGCTAACATTTTCGCAACGTTATATGACGTTGACTTATTTGTCTCGTGGCTTGAAGTCGCAATTCGGTTCGCTGGATCTAGATCCAACCGATCGAGATCCGACGGTTGAAAAATTGATTCAAGTTTATAAGGATTTGATTGATTTAGTGGATCAACAGCCCCAGGTTGCCGTGGATGCAGATGCGGTTGTGGAATGGAAGACGCAGTTGGCGACATTGTATTTTCAACAAATGCGTTACCCAGAATCTCTGGCCCAATTGGACGGCTTGGTGGATGATAAATCGCCAATTTCGGTGCAACAAATTTGGGCTAGAATCTTAGTCGCTAGTCACAAACAAACCCAAGCGGTCGGGCACTGGCAAGTGATTCAAAATGCAGTGTTGGCTGGCGAGAGCGATTGGTTTGAATCGCAGTATTACTTGGTGCAAGATGCGCTAGGATCTCAGCCAATTCAAGCCAAGCAAAAGTACCTTTCGCTGCGGCAGTTGTACCCAAATATTCCATCGCCTTGGCGTGACCGATTCGAATTGATGGCAGTCAAGCAAAAGTGGTAAGCGCTGTTGTGATCGTTTGAAAGTCACAAGCGATGCTGTGGTACAATCGTTATCAATAACCCCGGCAATGATTTTAGTTGAAACCTGATTCAAGCATTCCTAAGCGATTTTTGTTGAACCATGTCTGATGATTCTTTAGACAATTTGCAGGACTCCGAACCTCGCGATTCGCGATTGGAATCGTTCCTGCGTGGAGCTGGCGGGATTCTGGCAGCGGACAAGCAGTGGTCGCCAGAAACCAGAGTCAAACTTCGGGCATTGGCCGATCGATTGAAGTTGCCCGCGGACGTTTTTCAGAAGGCCCTGGACGAACTTTCTAATCCGACGCGCGCGGTGCCGCAGAGCCGTTGGGAAGTTGCGTACATCAAGTACCTGGAATTGCAATTTCAAAAATTGCCCGGCAGGATCTTATCATTGCCACAGGAGCGTAAGGCATTAAATTATGGTCAGCGCAAGTTTCAACTGAGCATTGAAAATTGTGAACATTGGTTGTCCCAAACTGCGCAGCGGATGGAAATCGCCCGGATATCGGATTCCGATGCGATTGCTCATGCACAGGCGGAAGTGAGTCGTTTGACTTCAGGGCAATTTAAATTCGACGATTCCCTGGAAGAAGAAGTCGTTACCGCCGTTCGGAGATGGGGTATTGAGCCCAAACAAGCGCGGCGGTTGTTAGAATCGCAACTAGCTGCCAACCGGTCTAAGCTTCGCAAGAAGAAGTTGCGTCTATTAACAACCCAAGTTGGCTCAGTTGCACTAGGAGTATTCTTGATTGTGGTCATGTTCGTATTGGCGCGAGTTTTGTTGCCGCAGTTAGACTCTGCCCAAGACAAAGCCGCAGGTGTTCCGAACGCCGCACCGAAAACGGAAGTGCCGCCAAAGACAATCGTTGGTGTGCCTGTTTTTCCGCAGTGGTGGACCGAGGCCGCAAGAGGGTTGATTCTAGATCAAATGCAGGCTCCGGAAATGGCGGTGATCGTCTTAAAATTGGGGGCCGATGACGCAAAGGTTAGAACCGTTGGGTACTCGGATCTGGTAGAAAATGCGGTAAAAGTTGATGCAAACAATTTTCTGTCCGCACCAGAATCCTCGCGTTGGATGCGCCAACCATTGATGCAGCAGGCGATTGTGGATTGGTTTGTGAATGAACCTAGCCCCCAGGCTTCTTACGACCTGGTAAAACTGTTGAAGATACAACGCAGCCAGTTAAGCGACGTGCAGCAAACGGATTCGATCCAAAGTATGCTTTTTCGATTCATAGAACTTACTTCTGTGAATACCATTTTGACTCGAATGGAAGTTGAGGCAATCGCGAGGCCGGAAAATTCAGGCCTGAGGACGGCGATTGAAAGCCAGTTGCCGGATATTGCAGTTGGTTCAGCGGATATCAAGGACGTATCCGCTTGGTTGAAATCAAGCCAGCGGTCGATGGTTATTGGTAGCAGTAATGTGTTATGCAGAAGATTGAAAGGTCGTTGGTTGGCGGCAAGAGGGACATCTTTTTCCGCGAAGGAAATCGATCAAATTGAACGTGAATGTAAATTGGTGTTGGCCAGTTTGCGAACGGTTTCTGAGGAAGCGATACGTACGCGAATTTCATTGGAGTTTCTGGCTTCGGTTGCTGGGCTGGACATCCGCTTGGGGAATGCCTTTCTTCCAGAAATGTCGCAGTTGGTGATCGATGCTGCGCCCAGTGACTTAGGGACCGTGACGGAATTGTGCTACTGGTTTGGTGAAAGTTCTGCGTTGGGTACTCCATTGTTTTCGTTATTGCGTGGGCGTGCACCTAGCGGACAGTTTTCCCCGTCAGGCGTTTCACTGGTAGACTTCTTGGCGTTGCAACGTCTATTGGAGACAGCAGCAGATGCTAATGTTGTTGGAGCCCACCTTCGACTGGCATTTTTGCGGCAGGAAGTGGACGACGCTAACGCTTTGCTGGGATCAGGATCTGCTTGGACTAGGAAGGACTGGGCAAAGCTTCTTGGAGCCGTTAGTTTGTCAATTGCATTGCTGGACAGCCGACTAGACTATCGAAAGTTTGACCAATTGGTCTTGGAGCGACAGAATGATTTTCGCGCAGATACCCGAGAAGGTGACGGCCTGCCCGTTGAGATTGGTTTGCAGCAACGATTGGTGCCGACGGATCAATGGGTTCAAGAAACGCTTCAAAGTCTTGCTCAAGTGAAAGACGATGTTCGCCAGTACGAGGTTGTTGTCAATCGCGTTGCCAACCTGCATCAGGAAGGTTTGTTTTTAAGTCAACGACAGTGGGCGTCTTTCGTTGCGGTTCTCGGCGAAGACTTGTCGGCGGACAAACAGGTAAGTTGGCAATTAGTTTTTCCGACCTTGATCAACCAAGTAGATTTTGTCTTGGCGCTTGCCGATTATGTGCAGGTTGCGGATGATTCGAAGGTGAAACGATTGTCCCAGTTGGCGATTGAAACTAGAAAGTCTACTCAAGCAAACCGTGGAATAGATTTCCAGCTGGATTCAGAATCGCTTAAAATTCGTGCCCTTGATCAATTGCAAACCTTAGCTTTGCGGCAGACCAACGAAAATCGTAACGTGACGTCGGCGCTTAATTTATCGCCTGCAATGGGCGTTGAAGTTCGTCGTTGTTTTGGCCAAGCGATTGTTGATCGCATGAAAATTTATTCGTCAAGCGATGACTTGTTGCCAAGTGGTGCTGAAGACATCGACGACTTGATGGTTGATTTGATTCGGCGAATGGATGACCAGTCGGTTAGAGCGTTTAATTTTCCATTGGATTCAAATCTATTTCGCAGTGAATTGACGAATGTCTTGCTATTGCACGCCCAGTGGTCGCAGAAGGTTGCCAAACGCTACGGAGTTGCCTTAGTCGCTGATCTTGACTCGTCTAATAGCGAAATTGCCGCGGATGAAGCTTCGTTGAGACGACTCAAAGTCGCTGAATTTGCACTCTTGCAAACGTTAGACGCAGCACTGGCCCAAGGCGAATCGGTGGTGCGGGTGCAGGCGCTTGGAGTTCAGGCAATCGCAGATGACACGCTGAAAGATGGAGCGCTGAAAGATGACACGCTGAAAGATGGAGCGTTGGGAAATGAACATTAAGAGTGGTGGAATGATTCCAATTGAATATCTTGGGCCTTTTGGTAGTTGCGTTCGCGCTCAGTCAATGGTGTCCAGTGGTTCTTTGTTCGATTGGTATGCCAGTAAAGTGTTATCCTGCTGCGCTAGCTGGCTGTGGTTTACCATTGTTTTTGGGCCAGCTGTTTTGTTGCTCTCCAGCACATTGGTTCAAGGTGATATGCTTTTGCTAAGTCGACCTGGTCGTCAAGTTTCAGGAATACTGGTCCAGCAGTACGATGATCGAATCGTTTTTGATGTGCGTGATCGCGAAAACAAAGTAAGTCGCCAAGAGTTTTTGCCTGCAGATATTCGCAAACTGATTCGTACAATTGATCAGTCAATCTTAGGCGATATTGAAAATCGTTCCGCAGAAGATCTATTTACGTTCGCCGAGAATCTTGTTTCATTATCGGCCGATCACGAGGCATATTTTCAGTCTCAAAGAGTCTTAGACTTGCTGCTAAAACGGTCAAATCTGGCTGTGGAATTCACAGAAGCGGTCGAACGGTTGAAGTTGGTTTCACTTCGACCTGGTCTGGAACGAAGTCGCTTGCTAAGTCAGTGGATCGTTGCAGGAAAATCGTTGCCTAATGCCCAATTGATTGGAGATTCCGCCGCTTGGGCTACGGGGCTGATTTCAGATAGTAAACGGAAACAATTGCTGGGTGTCTTGAGGTCTTCTCGTGCGATGGAAAACCAGGGCCAATATGTGCAAAAGGCATTGGTATCGCTGCGTGCAACAGCAACCCAAGATGATTCATTGGTTGAATTGTGTGACCAAGTTGATCAATGGTGCGAAACCGATTCCGTTGAAACGCGTGTCAGACTGTTGCGATTAGAAATTTTGTCGGGTCGGTCAAGCGACTTTGGTAGTTTGCCAGATGTTCGTCTGCCCGTTGATCGGATGTGGCCCAATCGTTAGAACGAACGTCTGACCTTCTGCCCCAGTGCCGTGCTTGCCGTGTACCGTGCTTGCCGTGTACCGTGCTTGCCGTGTACCGTGCTTGCCGTGTACCGTGCTTGCCGTTTCGTGGCGTTGCTGGTTTTGGATTTTATGTGCTGGTAGGTTGCACGTATAAAAGCATTAGTTTCTTGACCTGTGCCAGTCGTCGAGCACACTCAATCGAGCATTCAGGTCCACGGTTGCCAACGATTTAGGTGGCAATCCATTTGTCGACCTGGACATTGTGATTGCTAAAGTTGATCGCACAGTGCAAAGCAAAACTTAAGGAACGACCTCCAGGAGAATTGGTACTGTGGTCAATCCGCCATCAACTTCAGCCTTTAAAAAGAAAGGTCGCTTTCCTAGGGCAGCCTGTGGCGTCGCAGTGATAAAGAAGTCTCGTTGATTCATATCTTTTAACAACAGAAGACCATTCAAGCCGATGTTGTCCACGTAAACTCCGTGGGCAGTATTTCTTCCAGCAACGGCATTTCCAAAGCTGATTTCGCCACCAAAATCTTTTTCTCGTTCAACCAACACTCGTGCAGAAATTGTTTGTCCGCGTTGAACCTGCAGTAGCAGGGGTTGATGACGATCTTGATTGTCCTGTTGCTGCGTTTGCCGGCTTACATCCCCCGTCGCATCAAGCGTTGGTTGGGTGCTTAAAATTTGAATGATTGGTTTCACCTTTGCCGTCGTCGCTTTGGTCAAAACTCCCAGGCTACCCGCGTCTTTGGTGAGGGTCTTGCCGTTGATGGTCCCGGTTGCAACCAATTTTGGCTCTACGTTTTCTGGCCACTGGGTTTCTTCATCGATCCAAACAGTGCCATAGGCCGACCGTTGGCCCGGTTCGATTATGATTGGGGAGCTATACCGAACTCCTGGTGGCAGGCCTTCGATCCTAAATTCGACCGCTTCGTCAAATTCGTCCAGTCGATCGACTTTCACCCAGAACTCGCGTCCAATTCCAGGAAGCAAAGGTTGACTAATCTTGCTGCAAGACGCGTTGAAAGACGGTTGTGCAGGTCTGATGCGCAGTTCGTAGGCAAAATCTTTGCCACCTTCTCCACGAGTGTCGGTGACAGCGATTGTAAATGTCCCTTGGTGCGGTGCCAAGAATGCTATTTTGCTGTTTTTGCCAGCAAGGCGAGACGGATCGTCATCATTTTGGTAAGGGATTTCAAAAACTGGCAAACCGTTAGGTAAGGGTGTCTCACCCGCTTGAAGCGGTCGAACGATGTAAGCCGGTTCGCCCAATGCGTGCGTGATGTGTGAGGTTCCAAAATAGGTCCAGCGGTTTCCTTCGCCTGGATAGACATCGAATCCCGAATCTGGGCCGCGTGGATGCATCCACAGTTTGGTGACTTCGCCCGCGGCGTAAAGATAGTCATTCAGATTCATTTCTTGCCAAGCGAACAATCTAAAGTCGCCCGATTGATTACTGTCCTTCCCGCGGAACGTGAAGTAAGAATCGCGAACCGCTTGTAAGCGGGTTCTGATCACAGGCGTGCCGTCTGGATTTTGGATCTTAATGATCGGATCCAGTTGCTTTTGCTTGGCATTCTCTGGGCCGTCCTCTGCGCCGCTAGCGACCGTTCGAGCGTTGGCTTCGATCATCCAGACTTCTCCAGCATTGACGTGCCAGCAGTATTGGTCGACCTGGCCGGCGTTCGAGATCGTGCCCAGCACGATTGAATTCCGTTCTGTGGTGTGAGGTTTCTGATCGTTGTTCAAGAGATCTTGCTCTCGATAGGTCTTTGCTTCGGGGAAGCTTGGCAATTCGAGATAGATTGGTTGAACCGATTTCGAATTCTGTGTTTCCGCGATCTTAGAGCGGAACCCGATCAGTTCTCTCCGCACCAACGTTCCATCCATCAACGAAATGATCGCGACTTTTCCATCAGCGGTAATAGAAATATCACTTGGGGCATCGGGCAACGATTCCAAAGTATCGGTTGTTTTCCAGTTTCCGGTTTCCAGTAACTTAATATTACCCGCTTCACTGACAACGATTAGGCCCAGTTGGTCGGGCGTCAGTGCCATAGCGATAAGTGGCGATTCGTCAATGAATCTGGTTGCAATCAATTCAGCACTTTCATTCGCTTTTCCAAGACTTAACTTCCAGGCACGAAGTCGGTTGTCCGCACTAATGGCAATGGCAATGGTGTCTGGCCCCACCACCATCGTATCTACGGCATAGACTTCACCTTCGGGTTGGCCCAGTGTGTCCAAACGTTGGCCTGTCACCACATCCCAAACTTTGGCAGTTTCATCTGCGGAGGCGCTGATCAACATCTGGCCATTGGCGATAAACTGCAGATCAAAAATAGCACCGTTGTGACCCGTAAGTGTTCGTAACAGTTCGCCTGTCGTTGCATCCCAGATACATATCTTCTTGTCGTAGCCGGCTGTTGCCAGTCTCGTTTGGTCCGGGGAAAGTATCGCAGCGTACAGCGTGTCGGTATGCCCTTGGACAACCCGCTTCTCTAGGTTTGCTATTGATTGGAAATTCGGCGAAGCTGTGTGATTGGTCCCAGGGAATAAAAGTCTGTCGGTTTGAATGATCGTTGCCTGTCCATAAACGCCCGTCAATCCCGAAGCGACGACTAATTGCGATCCATCGGCACTAAATTGTAATGAATTGATCTTACCAGGAAATTTGTTAATTTTAACCAAAGCGTTTCCGGCATTGTCGCTTAGCGTGACGCCTTGAAAGCTGGCCGTGGCTGTCAGTTTTCCATTGGGCGCACAAGCGATCGCCGTGATAGGATATTGCACCTGTTGATTGACGTTGATTTTGGGAGTGCGTAGAACAAATGGGGTCGCAGTTTCTCCGTCTGGGGCAAGGGCTCCCGAATCGATCCAGTCGGCAAGTGTCGCTAATTCATCTGCCGTCGGCCCCTCCGCGTCGTCGGGAGGCATCACCGGTTGCAACTGCTTACTTGCCATCAGAAAAAGCCGACTGCTGGATGCGACGCCCGCAGTGATCGCTGGTCCAGATTCGCCTCCCTTCATTAATTGGGCATAGGAATCCAATCGGAATCCGCCTTCGTTGTCATCCTGATTGTGGCAGGTAACGCAGTATGAATCAAAGATCGGTTGGATCTTTTTCGAGTAATCTAAATTGGCGTCAGCAAAGTTTAGCGAATGACATAATGTGAAGAACGCTAGGCCTGTTAGGAGCAGGGTGGAATTGATCCGAAGGTTGGCGATTGAGAAATTTCGATAGGTCGATTTGAAAAACATACGATTCATAGGCTTGCACATTACAAATGGGTACGTGTTAGATTCTGAGCGATAAAAGAAGCCAGTGGGTGAACTACGAGTGTTTCGTCAATGATTGAACGTGAATTCAGCACTGGTTAGAACACTCCAGGCGACGTCTTGCAACGCTGTTGATCGATCATCACCATATTCGTTCATTAAGCTTGTAAGGCTTGCCAGTTCTCTTGCCGTCGGTTCCCGCATCAATGCCTGTTGAAAAAGTTTTTGGACAAAGTCAGCGTCACTCATTTTTGCAGTTAGTGCCTGTTGGATCAGGTTGTCCTTTGCCGTCAACTTGGGATTCAATGTTTCGCCGTTGGATAGGTGCAACACTTGAACCATACTCGGTTCGTCACTTCGTTCGCACTCGCAGGTGATTTCACGGGAATTACGCCCAAAGGTTTGCAGGAAGTATGAACTGACGGCCGAATCGTAGAGTTGAATCGCACGCGTTCCTTCCGGATAGAAATTGGTCTTTTGTTTGTCCGCGCCGGGGAACGCGATTTCGTCAAACTTGGTTGTGGTGTGCAGCACTTGGTCGATGGAATCCAGCAAGACTTCGGCCATCAGTCGTTTGGGATAGTAACGGCTTAAATACTTTGCTTCGTCCTTATTGTTGGGCAAAGGAATACTACTGCGCTGGTAGGTTTCGCTTTGTAAAATGGTGCGCATCAATGCTGTTAAATCAAATTTGGTATCAACTAAATAGTCAGCGGCAGCATCCAAAAGAGGTTCGTTTGCCGCCGGATTACTCAAGCGAAGATCATCGACTTGTTGTACCAATCCCTGTCCGAAAAAGTTTGCCCAGACGCGGTTGGTGATCGCCCTTGAAAAGTAAGGATTGTCTGCATTGACTAACCACTGTGCCAAGGTTTCACGTCGGTCGTTTGGATCGTCAAACGCCAAGGCTGGCGAATCAAGCGGAGCTGGTGGTTGCGGCCGACCTTGATTGGGTTGGATCAATTCGCCTGCTTCAACAACATAAAGCGTGCGAACGCCATCTCCGTTTCGCGATTCGCCGCCCCACCCTTTCGCTCGAACGCGTGAGAACATATTTGCCATTGCATAGTATTGATCGTTGGTCCATTTTTCGAGCGGATGGTTATGGCAACGCGCACATCCGATCGACAGTCCCAAAAAGGCTTGGCTTGCATTCTCCGTCATGTCCTCGGGCGTTTGGTGAAGTGCATAAAAATTGGTTGCGCCATTTTCCGTGCTGCCGCCTTTGGCAGTAATGATTTCACGAACCATTTGATCCCATGGTTGTCGTTGGGCAACCGAGTTGCGAATCCAATGATAGTACGCCTTGACCGCATCTGGCCGCAAACGTGTGCCATTGACCAACAGCATGTCGCTCCATTTGTAGGTCCAGTAATCGACAAATGGGTCGCTTGCCAATAGCTTTTCGATCAATCGGTCACGACGCACGCTTTGATCATCCGCGAAATACTCGGTCGATTCTTCGGTGTTGGGCAAGCGACCGATCGTGTCCAGTGTTGCACGTCTTAGAAACGTAGCATCATCACAGCGAGGCGATGGTTCTAAGTGAAGAGTCTGCAGTTGCGACAAAGTCAAATCGTCAATAAAGTTGCGTCTTGGCGCGTTCAGAAAATTGGCTTCATCAATTTGATTTGAATAAGGAACGGTCATCCTCGCCAATGAAACCTTGCTGCCAAACCAAACCAAGATCGCTCCTTCGCCACTTCCCCGCACCGAAATTTGTCCATCGGCGTTAACACTTGCAACCGCTTCGTCGGTCGATGAAAATTGAGCCCAGTGGGTCACATCAACAACGCGACCATCGTTGTAGTGAGCGTTGACTAAAATGTCGGATCGATCGCCTGGCTGCAGCAATGAATTCTCAGGTAAAACACTGATGCGGTCCAGAAGTGGATCAGTCTCACTTGGTGCTTGTCCCCCGTTGGTAATCCACTGTGATAGGATTTGATAATCTCGAGAATCCGTATTAAACCGGATGCCTCCTTTGTGCGGCATTGCCCCTGTTGGCTTGGCCAGAAGAAGACTTCTTCCCGGATCGCCCATTTCGATTCGTCGACCTCGGTTTTGTTTGGTAATCGCGAAGTGATCGGCCGCCGCATCGTAACCACGAAGCGACAAGCGGAATCCGCCCTTCCCTGCTAAAGAGCCGTGACAAGCACCCGAATTGCAGCCGCTACGCGCGAAAATCGCTTGAACTTCGTTCCGAAAATTCCATTGTGGTACTTCTTCGAATGGGTCGACCGTGACCGTCACTTTAGTGTTGCGGCCATCTGCAATTTTTGCCGAGACCCAAGTGGTGCCACTGCCGACCGCGATGGCGTAAGGCGTTACGATTTTGACGATGGATAAGTCACCCGATTCAAAAGTGACTTCACTAGGAACTAGGGTGGCGCCAATCGAATTTGCCTTGGTGGAAACGACGACCAATTTTTGCTGGGCCTGGCTACCATGAAGTGAAAAATCGCCGGAGAGAATGGCAATGGCATCTTCGGTAGATTCCAAAGCTTGACGTTGATTTGCTAACGCCGCAGGTTGACTAAGGTTTTGACCGCTTGCCGCCGAAGCCCCAATAAACAGGATCAGCCACGTGGCTGCAATTGACCCGGTGGCTGCAATTGAACTTGCGGCTAGATACAGTCTTTGGGCCATTGTGAAACCCGATGTCAGCGAAGAAATTTGATTTCTCAAGGGCTGAAAATTCATCATATTTTCCTGAGTGGTATCGATCCAAGGGACCTGCTGAACTTGCGGGAATTTCAGGCAAATTCGTTCTGTCATGCTGGAAAAACGTCGCTAAACAAAGAGTTCTTTGATTTCACGAACGCCAAAGTCAACTAAAGGGAACGGGCGTCCGCCGGGGCCAGGCATTTCCGTATGCAAGTCCAGGCCTAGACTTTTGAAAATGGTCGCCACGATCTCGCCTGGATTGGTTGGCCGATCGGCAGGAACGGCACCGATCGGGTCACTTGCCCCGATCGCGCGTCCACCCTGAACGCCGCCCCCAGCAAAGGTGCAGGAGAAACATTGGGGCCAATGATCTCTGCCGCCTGCAGGATTCACTTTGGGTGTGCGTCCGAATTCAGCTAATCCGCAAACTAAAGTGTCACCCAGTAAACCTCGTTGATCTAGATCACCAATCAAAGCCGAATACGCTTGGTCATACATCGGGGCAACAATATTTTTCATCCCGTCGATCGTGGTAAACGGTTTACTTCCGTGAATATCCCAAGTGATTTCATCGAAGACGGTTAGAAAAGTATTGATGGTCACAAATCGAACACCGGCTTCGATTAATCTGCGCGCCAATAAACAGCACTGTCCGAACCGGTTCATCCCGTATCGTTGCCGAACTTCGGGAGATTCTTGTGTCAAATCGAAGGCGTTTCTAGCTTGTTCGCTATTCATTAATCGATATGCGGCTTCAAAGTTCTTGTCGAACATTTTGGCTGCCTCCGTTGCTTCCAACTCTTTCATTCTTCCTTCGATTGCGTCTCGCATTCGACGTCGTCGATCAATACGGACATCACCCAAATTCGAAGGTGGAAGCAAGTCTGGGACTTTGAAATTCGGTTGGCTGGGGTCAGCCATCAACGCGAATGGATCATACGCTTTTCCTAAGAACCCGCCCGCTTGGCCATTGGGTAAGTTTCCGCCACCCCGTCCCATTGTTTCTGGAAGCACCACATGAGCTGGCAAATCACTCCGCCGACCTTTTAAATATTGAAGCACGGCACCGGCGTGAGGATAGTTGACACCGCCGTTGAATTGCCGTCCCGTCTGAAGCATCTGCCAGCCAGCATCGTGAACTGCCGCTGCGGTATGATAACAGGATCGAACAATCGAAAATTTGTCGGCAACTTCCGCGTGCAGCGGCAAGATCTCAGAGAGTTGAAAATCACCTCGAGTTGAAATCGGCTTGAACGGACCTCGGATTTCCAAGGGTGCGTTGGGTTTCATGTCGAACGTGTCCAATTGACTTGGGGCACCAAGATTAAAAATCATGATGCAAGAGCGACTGTCCTTGGTCGGATCAATCTGCCCAGCTTCCTTGGCTGCCAGCAGTTCGGGCAGTCCGAACCCAATCGCTCCGAGGGCCCCGATTTGAAGAAAATCGCGCCGAGTGCCACCGTTGCAAGTATGTGCCACGGCACGAGAGGTCAGGTTAAGCATGGCTAGTTCACTCCAGAGATCAGGGCTGTCAGCAGGCGGGTGGGGTTGGCGAACTGCGACAAGGTCAGTTCCAGTGTTCTCGCCACAATTACGTCAAGCGGATACCAACTATTGTAATCGTTGCGATAGTTGGCCGCAACGAAACTAGCGACCGCTTGGATGATCAAATTGCATTTCCAGCGTGAATGTGCGGCAAGGGAGATGGAGCGTTTGAAGGGTGTTTCTATTTAGAAGTACCAATCGCAAATTTGGATTGAGGCTGTTATTGATTAAGTTGTTTGGCACTCTATTCGCTTGACGCCTATCGTTTGGTTGGCTTGAGCGTTTGCCAGTTTTTGACGGGTTGAGGCATCAATTCAGGAAGAGTGAAAATTCCTATTGATACGATGACGTTTATTGAGTGCGTGATCGTAGAACCGTTGATCCAGGCCATTCAGCTGGAAATGTTAAGGTCGGAAATGTTAAGGTCGGAAATGTTAAGGTGTACCGAACAGTTCGATCGCGATTGTGGCCCCGATTGCAAACGATATAGCCATTCTAATGACCGTTGCAGAAATACTAAAACAACGTGCTCCTGAGGTCGAAATCTAGACGACACGGACGATCGTTGTTTCATGGAGGAGAACTCAGCCAACTTACGGTCTCATTTGATTGGAGTTCTCCATGGGTGTCGACTGGGCACACATCTTGCTTGTGTTAATGTTTGTCGGAGTTTGGGTGCTGATCTTCCAGTTTACGGTAAAAGGCGACCGTGGGTCGATCGTTTCCAACGCGACTGTGGAATCCAAAGTGAAAGGTAACAATCCAGCAAAATAAACTATCCCGCTACTATGCAATGATTGCTCAGGCTTTCGTCATCCGAAGAAATTGGGTTTGGATTGACGTTTCATCAACGTTAACCTGCCAAGAGACATTAGTCGATTGGGATGAAGACGATCGCCGGCGATCGATTGTTGCTATGATTCGTTGATTACTTTAAGGCGGTTGCTAGATGCTTGGCACCGCCTTGTTTTTTTCTCTGTCTTTCCTCTAGGCGTTTTCGCCCGGTTGTTTGCATCCTTGGTTTTTACACAGCCCTAGTGTTTCGAACGGGCCGTTGGATTTTGTTCAAAACGACCGCCCGAGCCAGATTGGTTGCATGTGGGTTGTGACGATCGTCTCACCCTGGTGTTCGATCGACACAAATGGGGCGACTGTTAAAAAAGTCCGCTGCGCCCGCAGGCTAAAGTTCTGACCAGTCGTGGGTCGAAATCTAAAGTAGTGACTTTGGTTAATTGAAGTGTGGATGAAGCCCGCGTATTAATGGGGCCAAACATCCCTAGGGCTTTGCGTCGTTTGGGACACAATAGGTGGGTCTTGTTCGCGGCAAGGGTTTTGAAAAAGCTGACTTTCAAGACCTATCCAGTTTCCCGTTGTGATTGAGATAGCAAACCGATGACTGCCGACACCAGTGTATTAGATCAATTGCTTGAACGCGTCGAGCAGATGTTCGAATTGCCGAAAGCTGTTACGTTCGCTTTGAAGTTATGTCAGTTAGACCCTGAAAATTCAACCGACTTCGATTTTTCTGGCCTGGCCAAGATTATCAACAACGACGCTGAATTGCATCAAAAATTTTCGCAGGCGTCCAGCATCCCTGCACTTCGTTTGGCAACTGATTTTACGACCGACGTCGTTGCCACTTCGGGAAGCGATGTCGATGAGCTTCGGGCTTTCATCACGCCCGAACTCCTGGCAGAACTGGGTCTGTCCACGATTCAAGGAATGTTACTGGGCTTCTGCCTGCCCAAAATGCTGGTCGACGACGAACATCCTGATTTCATCAAAACCTATTGGCAACAATCGTTGACTCAAGCCATCGCCGCTCGACTCTGTTTTAAGAAGAATCGCTGTAGCGAAATCGATGATGCGTTCGCTTCGGCAATGGTTCTGGACATTGGTGCGGTGGCACTCTTGCGAGAACTGGCTGGGACTTACGTTGAATTTGTGACCGAAGCTCGGCAACTTGGTTACGATCTGCTTCAATTGGAATCGGAATCGTTAGGGTTTGATCACCGGATTTTGTCATCGCGTTTAGTAGAACGGTGGGGTTTGCCAAAAAGCATTGTTGACGCAGTAGGAATGATGCATTTACATGTGGAAAGTCAGCTAGAGGTCGACCCGCCACGATTAGTTCAATTATTGTCCGTGGGTGATTGTGCTGCGAAATTGCTGGTGTTGGGTGATTCGCTTTCAGCAACCGCAGTTCTTCAGCAGTGCGAGAAGTACTTTGGTTGGGATGACACGGACGTTCGCCTGTGGCTTGATGAAATCATCGAACCGGCCAAGTCTTTTGCTGCTTGTTTACCGGTAGAATTCGGCCCTTTTGCGGACTACCGGACTTTATTGAATGAGGCCGAACTACGTCGAATTGAAGCCAATCGCCAGTCTGCTGAGGAAGCGAAGTCGAAGCCGATTTTGAAGGATCTGGCGAAATCTGTTGTCGCGCCAACGACCAAAAAGAACCGCCAAGCCGCCGGTCAAAACTCCACGGCCAATGTCCGAATTGAAGACTCGAACTGCGGCATTGATGGCATTGATGTCGATGATTTGTCGGCGCCGATTGCGAATCAGGTTGAATCGCAAACCGAACAAGGCTTGGCTGCTTTGGAGGCATCGGTCAATCAATGGGAAGGTGAAGAGACAAAGCCATCCACGCCGTTTGACAACCTTTTCGGCAATTCACGAAAGCCAGGGTTGATCGATGCTCATGGTCGCGGAGCGTGTGAAAACTGGTCGGAAGATCCAGGAGTGCTTGGCCGGGTTTCGGACGCGATTCGAAACGGTCGCATGCAACGCAAACCCCTGAGTTTGATATTGATTCAGATCGATGATTTTCCCACATTTCTGTTTAGTGAATCGGTGGACGATGTTTACCAAGTTCAGCAAGGCGTGTTGACTGCCTTGAAGCGCCTAAGTGCATATGATCTTGGAGAAGTGTTTGAAGTTTCCGACGAAAGATTTATGCTGATCCTGCCGGCCCTGGAACGAACAGAATCTAACCGCATCGCCCAGTCGATCCAGCAGTTGATTCGGACGTGGTCGCATACCAGGAGCCAAAAAAACAAGAGCGTAGTGAGCTTGAGTATCGGCTGCGCTAGTGCCCCAGTTCCGAGCAAGAATTTTGAGGCGAAATCGTTGGTCGAGGCGGCTCAGCGATGCTTAGAAGCGGTGCAACTAGGTTCCGGCAATGACCTGAAATCGATTGAGATTTTCTAAGCAATTAACCGACGACTAAACCCATTTTGTTGCTCATTGGTGTTCCTTTAAAAAAGAATATCTTTGCTAAACTAACGCCGTTGTCGTCGTGTTGGGACGTCTTTGAAGTGACAGGTTTAAGCGAGGGGAAAGTCTTCCGCTTCTAAAAATTGAATTTGAAAACGTTTGCCGGAAAGAAAAGAACGGGAATAATCAGGCTGGCAAACCCAAGTAATGTGCGAGGCCATCCCAGGCGAACCGAATCATCGCGAGTTGGAGGGTGATTGGGGCCCATAATTAGCAACAACACAACCATCAGCACCATGATCATGGTTTGACGGTAGACCATGTATCCGATCGCCGTCATTAGCACGATACTGCTAATCCAGTGTGCCTTCTTGCCAAACAATCCATATGTCACGTGTCCGCCATCCAGTTGACTAACGGGCATCATGTTTAGGCCGGTGACCAGGAATGCAACCCAGGCTGCGGTGAAAGAAGGATTCAGTTGGCTGATCCAAATCGGTTGGCCACCGTAGTCGGGATGGAAGAAAGTAATCATCCACTTCATCATCAGTGGTACTTCAAATCCCAGCCCGCCGCCTACGGGCAGGCTTAGGTCCAAGTTATAAACGCCTAGGACCGCCACAGGAATCGCGATTACCAGGCCAGCCAATGGGCCCGCGATACCGATGTCAAAAATCTGTTTGCGATCGGCTTCATGTCCTCGCATCGCAATCACGGCCCCCAAGGTTCCAATAGGGTTGATTGGAAAGGGCAAAAATAGAGGCGGAGTTGCGGGTACGCGGTACCAACGTGCAACCAAGAAGTGGCCAAGTTCGTGCGCCATCAAGATTGCTAATAAGTAAAAGGAATACGACAAACCTTGAAGCCAATTGGTGACAAACGCTCGCCGTAACGGCATGAAGGACCCTGCGTTGAGGCACTGTTCAATCAACGTCATCGGAGAGGGCGACCAATCGGACAGCCCTACCCAGAAAGTCGAAACAACGGTGAGAGCAAACAGAATGATGGGCCAACGCCAACGCAATTGATCGTTCTCTAAATTCTGTTCGGCTTCGAACGATGCGTAAGGATCATTCTGTGGGTCAGCGTCCTCTTGGTTCTGACTTTGAACGCTGGGCAGCTGGCTTAATTGGACTTCATCGTTCTTATTTTCTTCAGAAGTCGGATTTGACATGCGTGGACAATTTCAGAATCGGGGAAGGTGAGGTATTGGTGTTGGAACGCTGGCGATTATTGATGGCCGTCACAACAAGTTCCTAAGTTCAGATGCTTGCGGTGGTCGATGTTCTAAAATACCTGTCAAACTGTTCAAAAAACAGACCACTTTGGTTGCTTGGCCTGAGGTTGAGTGCCAGTTGAAGCTAAATATCGAATATGCGGAAGTGACTTGGGCGTTAAGTTACAGCCAATGCGGCAGCGGAATTCCGATGTTTCGGAGTGCGATACGGTGGTTGCCAGCAAGTATTGGACTTGGGACAATGAAACCCAGCGTTGGGAATTTAGAAGGCTGTGCCTGAGAATTCACTGCGTTTTGAGAATTTTGTTTACTTTGATAAATTGTCTAAATTGAAATTGAATAGGAGTCTGCGATGCCGCGCCCCGTTACTTTGTTTACCGGTCAATGGGCTGATCTGCCATGCGAAGACATGGTTCGAATGACTAAGGAATTTGGGTATGACGGAATCGAATTAGCGTGTTGGGGCGACCACTTCGAAGTTGATAAGGCTCTGTCGGACGATGGCTATTGCAAGGCAAAGCATGACCTTTTGAATCAACACGGTTTGGAATGTCATGCGATCAGCAATCACTTGGTTGGCCAAGCGGTTCTGGATATTATTGATCAGCGGCACAAGATGATCCTGCCTAGTTATGTCTGGGGTGATGGGGATCCAGCGGGCGTTAATCAACGGGCAATTGAAGAAATGAAGAATACCGCCCGTGCGGCTCAGAAAATGGGCGTTGGCGTGGTCAATGGGTTCACCGGTTCAAGCATTTGGCATTTGCTGTATTCGTTTCCACCGGTTTCCCCGGCTATGATTGAAGCTGGATTTGAACTTTTTGCCGAACGTTGGAATCCGATTCTGGACACCTTCGCCGAATGTGGCGTCCGTTTTGCCTTGGAAGTGCATCCAACGGAAATTGCGTTCGACATTTACACCGCTCAGAAAGCTTTGGAAGCGTTGGGGCATCGCGAAGAATTTGGCTTCAATTTTGACCCTAGCCACTTGATCTGGCAGGGAATTGATCCGGTTGAGTTTATTCGAGCGTTCCCGGATCGTATTTACCATGTTCACATCAAAGACGCGATCACGACGTTGAACGGGCGCAGCAGTATATTGGCAAGCCACTTGAACTTCGGTGATTCGCGTCGTGGTTGGGACTTCCGTTCGCCCGGTCGCGGCGGAGTTAACTTTGAGGAAATTATTCGAGCGTTAAACGATATTCGCTACGAAGGGCCTCTGTCGATCGAATGGGAAGATTCTGGAATGAAGCGAGAGTTCGGCGCCCGCGAAGCTTGCGAATTTACTCGTCGGCTAGATTTTTCCCCAAACGACCGAGCGTTTGACGCGGCGTTTGAAGACTAAGCTTTAATTTGATCGGGTTAGGACAATTGGTTCAGGGAAGCCTTGTTGGGCATTTAGGGTAGCTCAACATATTTTATCTCGGGGCAATTCGTTCTGGGGCGGTCTCTTCAATCGCTGCACCCAATGGGGGTGTGGGCACATTCAGTAGATCAGGCATGACTTGGGTCCAATCCGCTGGATCGGGATTGGATTCAGGGTGCCAGATCTGGGATCCAGGGCGACCCGTAATCGGTTGGGCTGCGTGGAGCATTTTAGCTGGAACCAAGTGGCTTAAGAGCGACTTGATTTCAGCTTTTTTTGTATCTGATTTTCCAACAATCGCAGGATAGAATGGTTCGGATGGCTTGGGTTTAACTTTTTGACTAAGCCGGATGAACCACGCGAAAAGTAGGTGATGGTTGGGCGTAGGGAATTTTTGCGCAGAGATTTTTTCGATTCAAAGGTCAACGTAAAGGACGGTAGAGATGATCAACATGGAGGCCACTGTTCGTATTCGAAAGGACTTACCCAGTGCTTCGATTATTTTAGATCGCGTTCATTGTCGCAATGCTTTATCTAAAGCGATGATCGGTCAAATTGGGCAGGCTCTGGATGATTTCCAGCAGGAAAAGCGTGTTCGAGCCATCGTCATAACGGGGGCCGGAGATTTCTTTTCCGCTGGGACTGATCTGCTTGAATTGTCTCGTGATATGCAAGACAAGGATTCCAATGGTTTTCTGCCATTGGCAGTCATGCAAAAGTGGCACGAGGACGTTGTCGCGATGCGGCAGTTGTTGGAGATGATGTTACGATTGCCCAAGCCAATCATTGCTGCGGTGAATGGGCCAGCATTGGGCTTTGGGGCGGCACTTGTGTTGGCGTGCGATTTTGTAATGGCCGGCCCAAATGCCAGCCTTGCCTGGCCTGAAACCAAGTGGGGGTTGGCTCCAGGGTTAAGTGCTCCTTTGCTAAGTCGCCGGCTTGGCACTCGGCGGGCCGCCGGATTGTTGTTCGCTGGCCAAGAGGTCGACACCACCGCTGGAATCGGACTTGGATTATTTGATCAGGTAGTAGCCGACGAAATCTTGTGGGCTTCGACACATGAACTTGCTAAGAGGTGTCAGGGGCTAAGTCCAAGCGCGGTTGCAATTACAAAGCGACTGTTGAACGAGACCATCGACGAATCGATCTTCTCGGAATTGTCCGTAGGTGCGGCCAACACTGCGGCCTCCAGGACCACGCTGGATGCGATCGAGGGCGTTGAAGCATTCGTGGAAAAACGGCTGCCCAGTTGGGGCTAGGCAGGACAGTATCGCAAAGCGTTGGGCGACTTTTTTGGCTGTTTCCAGTTTTCAGCGACTCTTAACGCCTGATTGAGGGGCACCCTGGTTTGAAGATGCGGGCTGCCTGGCGGACTGGAAGTGCACGGCCAGATTTTGTGGCCCAAATTCCAAAGCAGCTGCGAAGTTTGATATATTTTGGGAAGTCTTGATCAACCATCGTGTATGTTTAACGGGGTTCGAGCCTAAATTTTGGACCCTGGGTCTGCATTTTAGGCTGGAAAGTCTAGGTTCGTTGGTTGACCGAATGTTGCCTTAGGGTCTGAATGGGTCGTCCAGCGATTTCGGATCAGGTCGATCATGTAAACTTTGAAAACTCGAAAGTGTAAAAATGTCTGAAAACGTCTACATCAATCTTCAGCCAACCGAACAGCACATTACCGTTGCCGCAGCTCAAATTTTCGCAGCCTACATCGTGTCGGGCGAAGCCGGTAGCGATTCTGCAGGCGCGATGCAGAAAGCTGTGGACGAAGCGATTCAGATCGCTCGAATGGTGGACGACAAGGTCATTACCAGCGGCGAGATGGCCTGACGGTTTAACCTAGCAGTCGTGACCGCAAGCAACCGTGACCGCGAACCGTGACCGCCAGAGTAAATGCCACAGCCTAATGTATGCAGAGTTAAGTCAAAGGCGTAAAATCTACCTTGGCGGATCTGATTTGTGCGAAGATTCCCGTGGCATTGTTGGCTTTGGGGCGGTTGCACCTGGTGTGTTATGAAAAACGTTCGGTTTGGGCGGTTGGTTGTCCGACGGAACTTTTAGCTCTTGGACCACGACTATTAAAGAAGGCCCCGTTTCTAAGGTTTTAGAAACGGGGCCTTTTTCGCAAATAGGAGTCGTCTGAAACTTCGTTACCGCTAACCAAGGTCTTCTTCGCTGACGATCGAAGGACATTCGGGTCTGAAAAAACTTCAGGCAGATCTTTCGCAGATCATCACATTAGGTTCGATCTGCGACCATCAATCAGGATGCATTTCCGTGGGCAACGTTCGGAATTTCTGCTGCTTGATCATTTCTCTTTGTCAAAGAACCGATCAAGAGTGGCTTGTGATGGCTTGGGTGTCACTAGTGAAACGACCACCATCACGACCGCAGTCAACGCGAGAATGGGTACCACAGGCATCACTTCCCATGGGGTTCCAGGAATCAGCAGTTTGTAGGATTCGTAAGTGCCGTCTCCCTGTAAAGTGCCTTGTCCGAATCCAGATTGAACAAAAAAGTAGCCCCATGAAACCGCCATTGCAATAATGGCCATAATTGCTCCGGCTTTGGTAAGGCCCCGCCAGTACAAAGACGCGATGATCAAGGGAAACAATGCCGCGTATCCAGAGAAGCACCAGATGCTGAGGCTGAAAACACTCTTGCTTTCGGCAAAGATACTGATCGTGTAAGTCACGGCCACAATGGCCAGGATGAAGCTGCGGGCAACCCAAATGGAGGTTTCTTTCTTGTCGTTTCCCTTAAAGAATCGATCGTAAACGTCTGTCGTAAAGATCGTGCCTACGCAAAGGAATTGGCTGTCCAGACTGGACATTACGGCCGCTAAAATGCCGGATGCTAACAGTCCGCCCATGATCGGCGTGGTATGTTTGGTGACTAAGAATCCCAAAACTTTGTTTTGGAATTCATCGGGTGCCGCTTGCCAAGGCGCCGGTACAACACCTTTGGCGGAAGCCCAAACGCCAATCATGACGCAGGGGACCCACACCAACATGATAAAGAACGGGTGGCAGACAACGGGCAGTTTGAACGAAGCCGCACTTTTGGCCGTCAACCAATGCTGAAATAAGTGAGGGAACATGCCCACAGACAAGGGGATAAACATGTAAGTCAAAAACGCAGACTGGGACATACCTTCGCGAGTCTTATGATCGGTCGGTACATTTTTCATGGCATTGGCCATGCTCTCCATCAGTGTATCACCGCCACCTATTTTCATCGCGAGCGTGTAGAAAGTGACGACACCCAAGATCATAAAGACAATAGTTTGGAAAGTATTTGCCCAAGCGGTGCCTCGCATGCCGCCGAAGAAAACGTATGTCAAAACAACTAAGCATACCAATACAGAACCTAAATGGGGTGGAACACCACCCGCCAACGCTTTGTTGGCGTTGGGGAACAGGTCCGGGAATGCGCCAGAGGTTAGTGCTTGTATGACCGTGCCGCTGGCAATAACGCCGCCCAGCAAATAAGGAATCAAAAGGCCTACCAAAATAGGAAACAAAAACAGCCCAATGGTTCGGCTTTCCAAACGGTCGCGGAAAAATTCGATCTGAGTGGTGTAGCCATATTTCTTGCCGAACTTCCAAACCTTCACGCCGATCATGAAGAAGCAAAGTGAATGAATAATTCCGCTGCTACTGGCCAGCATGCCGTAGACACCGATTCCATCAGCAAAAGCTTCGCCGCTGGAGCCGACCATCGCAAAAGCGGTCATTGTTGTACCAAACAGGCTCATTAACAACAAAAACGGTCCGATCGAATGACTGGCAAGCATATAATCTTTGCTGCCTTTGCGAAGGAACAACGTCGCAACGCCACCCAAAGCCAACAGCAAGGCAAAGTAGCCCAGGATCACATAGAAACGAATCAATCCTGGTGGGGTCGCATCGGCAGGCGGTGCTTGAGCAACCGCTTGAGCCAAAAGGGGGAACATAGATCACTCCAAGGCGTTTGAAATTTTGAGCAAGAAACAAGTCGAAACCGAACGGTGGGAAACCAGTTCAGGCAGTGGGAAACCAGGTCAGGCAGTGGGAAACCAGGTCAGGCAGTGGGAAACCAGTTCAGGCAGTGGGAAACCAGGTCAGGCAGTGGGAAACCAGGTCAGGCAGGATTAGCCGGAAATGCTTAACCGTTCTCCGATGAAACCGTCGCTTGGTCTTGCAGATCTTCTGGCCAGGAAAAAATTGCGATCGCTAACCAAGTGAAAGTCGCCGCGATCGAGATGCCAATGTGATAGGCCAAACCGATTGGTATTATTCCCGCAACTAGATAGTCGCTATCCCAAAACCAAAAATCTTGGTGCAGGACCAACAGCAAGATAATCAAAACCCAAAATAGTTTGCTCATGAACTGACTCAGAAGGAAGGAGGAAGGAACCTTGTACCCATTAGATCTTAACGATCTCAAGCAACTCAACCACGGGTAGCCCATCTAAATAAAGAAATGCCGTTCGCCCGTAGCAGAATTCGAATTCGCCTTGGTCGAATGCTTTGGTCAAATCGGGACCAGGATCGACTTGCCATAGCGAAAGCAGTTTGACGTTCCTCATGATCTGATTATCAATCAAGATTCGCCCCAACGGAGCGCCCTGATCTTGGATTTGTTGCATCACATCGACGGGCAACTGAGTTCGATTAATTCTGACGATTCCAAACTGAACCACTTGCTGATTTGACTGATTGCGAAGCAATATTTTTCGGCTGTAATGAGTCGCAGTTTGGTGAACTTCTAGAACTTCAACGTCGACAATGCTATCGTGATATTTTTCGACAGTCACGGTCATATGGCGATTATGAGCCAATAGCTGAGCGTAAGCCTCGGGCATCAAGGCCTGCTGGACCTCTTGGAATTGGCCAAGACCCTCGGGGCTCTTATAAAACAGGTCGACCAAGTTCTGTAGATCAGGACTAGACCATTGGGTCTTTTCATTCACCAAACGATCCTCGAAGGAAGGGCTTGCCGCCGCAAGCTAAATTATTGCCACTTGTCGTAAATCGATAAATTAGGCCTCAAAATCGCCCCTGATTTAAAGCGTTGGTCTTTCCAAAATCATACCCACGGGCATCATCGCCAACCTTGCTGCCGCGGTAGGTTTGCTTGGTCAAAAGGACCGCTAATCCAAAATCGCTGAATTCTAGATGCCAAAAGGGTACGGATTTACAACCTGAACGCAAAGCGTTCCCAAGCGAGCAAAATCCTGCCACCAATCATTTATGGTTGGTAACGGTTATAGCGACTATCCTAACCACAAACGGCCGCTTTTACTCCGGTCTAAATGAGTAGTCGGCAAAATCAAACAAAAGTTCTAAGCCAGACCTGTCGTTTGAATAAGATAGGGGGATTCCGCTGCAAACCATTTAGAATCATTCTAGCTGTCCCAAGCCGGCGGTGATCCGTTGCCGCGGTTTGTATTTACTTGCGGTCAGAAATCAGCTGTACTTTATGGGTGGTTCAATGTCCGCAAGGTCTTGAGCTGTTGCTATCCGTTCCACTTATGTCTTAGGGTGAACTCCATTGTCCAGTCGTCCGATCTTGGAGGTTGATCATGTTTCGAAGGTTTACTGTCGAAACTTGCAGCGTTCGATGCGATATGGACTGTGGGATCTATTGGGCGAAGCTGTAGGAAAACAGCGAGATCGTTCCGAGTTAAGGCCGGGGGAATTCCTGGCGTTGAAGGATGTTTCATTCGCTCTGAAGGAAGGTGAATGCCTGGCCCTGTTGGGGGCCAATGGGGCCGGGAAAAGTACCTTGCTCAAGTTGATCAATGGCTTGATCAAGCCGGACATCGGAGTCCTGCGGCGAAGAGGCCGTATCGGTGCAATGATTGAATTGGGGGCCGGCTTTAATCCACTGCTGTCCGGACGCGAAAATACGTACGTAAATGGTGCGTTGCTGGGGCTAAGTAAGTCGGCAATCGATAAACAGTTCGATTCGATTGTTGACTTTGCCGAGTTGGAATCAGTGATCGATGAACCGGTGCGAACTTATTCAACCGGGATGAAAATGCGTCTGGGGTTTTCAGTCGCAACTCATATGCGTCCCAATCTTCTTCTGATCGACGAAGTGTTTGCCGTTGGCGACGTTCGGTTTCGCATGAAGTGTTTTGATCGAATTTTCAAAATGCGGGAGGATGGCATTTCGATTATTGTCGTCTCTCACGCGATTTCGCAACTGCAAAGAATTGCAACTCGGGCTATGGTGCTGCATCAGCAGCGGTCTGTGTTTGACGGCGATTTTTCGGAGGCGGCCGTTGTTTATGAACAAATACTGCTGCAAAAAGAAAAGAGCGAACCCAGTGTTAAAGTATTCCACGACGCAAAAATCGCATCCATCAAAATAGTTGGCAGCGGTGAAAATCCGGTACGAATTCAAACCGGCGATGACCTGGAGGTCGAGGTCGAAGTCCAGTGTCAAACGCCCTTAACCAATGCGTGCTTGCGAATGTTTATTTCGTCGCCACGGCATGGCGTCTTAGGTGGCTTTGCTAACAAATATGGCAATCATCGGTGTGATCTGGTGCCGCCAACGTCTGTATTCCGATTGAAATTGTTTCAGATTCCGTTGTTGGTCGGCGCCTATTCGTTAAACGCTACTTTGTATGGCCCCAATTCATGGGACTATTGCGATCGGCTAGATCCAGGAACGACATTTGAAGTCATTGGACCACCGGTCGATCCCAATGGATTTGGAATCGATGGTACCGTGCTTTTCAAGCATCAATGGCTGGACTGATAAGCCTTTGGGAATGGGAGCGCGTCGTTCCAAAAGCCCCGTTAGCCAATCATGCGATAGCCCAATCAGAATTTGATTAATGATTGGCCAGTCTTGCCGGGCGTTGGCCGTTTGGTCCGAGCCGTTGGTCTAGTGGTATGTGCTGTTTGAGTTTACTAGTGCAGGCTGTAGTGAAAGTCGGCAAGACTTTCGGCGATTTGTGGAGCATCCGAAACTCTCGACAAGTTTTGCTACCAAGAAACTCTAAGTGCACAGAGCACGACTTGGCACTCAGATGGGATGTGACCCAGCGTCCGCCGTGAACCAGTGCGCATAAAAAAACGCCACTGACGATACAGTGGCGTTTGATGGTTCAAATTCGAATAGTCAAAACTATTCGGCGGTTGCAACAGCGTCTTCTTCGAATGCCGGGGCAGCCGATTCTACAGTAACGCGATCATGCTTGCCGACCAGTTCAAAAACCGCCTTCTGTCCAGCATCGCCTAAACGGCGTTCAGCCAAACGTAGCACACGAGTATAACCGCCTGGGCGATCAGTAAATCGCGGGCCAATTGTGTCCAGCAGGACATCAACGGCTTCTTTATTGCACAGCAAAGCAATCAAGCGACGCCGTGCCGTTAAAGCAGGCAGGTTAGCGGCAGACCACTTCTGCCAGCCATCGCCTTCACGCCACTTTTTCCACTCTTCGCTGCCACGTTCAGCGCTGGTCATTAAGCCATCCGCCTCTACGATGCTGGGAACAGCATTCTTGGCAATGGTGATGCACTTCTCAACAAATGCCCGAATTTCCTTGGCCTTTTCAAGGGTCGTAACGATACGTCCCTTAACTTTTGGCGGTTGGATTGGGGTTGTGTTGTCCGCTTGGAACAAGAATTCGTAAGCTTCATCACCTCGTTCAGTTAAGAACAAGCTGGAAGCCATGTTTCGAATAAGTGCTTTACGGTGAGATGAGTTACGACCTAGTCGTCGTCCACGTCGTTTGTGTCGCATGGCTGGTTCAATAAATTGCAAAAAGTGTAGTTGGTGTCAAACTAAATCGTAACGGTCTAAGTCGTAACAGAGTACTGCAGCAGAATCAATCAGTTCAACTGGTTGCACCATAGGACCGCAAGGCCAAATTATGAAATCACAGGCGCTGGAGGAACTCGCATCCCCAAATGCAAACCAATCTCTTTCAATTTTTCGCGAATTTCGGTCAAGGTGGTTTCGCCAAAGTTCCGCATTTCCATTAACTGAACTTCGTTCCGTTGAACCAAATCTCTAACCGTCCTAACGCCTTCGCTTTCCAAGCAATTACCTGCGCGGACGCTTAGGCGAAGGTCGTTAATCGCCATGTTCAACTTCGCTTCCAAGGCTGCATCGATTCCGCTAGTAATTCTGGGCTGAGCGTGAATCTGGTTCCCGAGTTCGGCATACTGAACAAACGGATTCAGGTGCTTTCTGAGGATCTTGGATGCTTCCACTAACGCCATTTCCGGAGTGATCGAACCGTCCGTCCAAATTTCCAAATTTAGACGATCGTAGTTCGTCTTCTGTCCAACACGAGTCGCTTCAACGTCGTAACGCACTCGCGTTACTGGGCTAAAGATGGCATCCACAGGAATGATTCCAATTGCCAAATCTTGTCCACTACGTTCCGTCGCAGGAACATAACTGCGGCCGTTGTCCACAACCATTTCCATCATGAATGGCTTGTCGTCAGTCAATGTGGCCAACACATGGTCTCGGTTGATGATTTCAACTTCACCGCCGGTATCAATGTCTGCGCCAGTGATCGGTCCGACGGTAGACTTCTGAACGGTAATCACCTTCATTTGATCAGAATGGTTCTTCACAACCAAGCTTTTCACGTTCAAAACAATGTCGGTCACATCTTCCAATACACCTTCAATGCTGGTGAATTCGTGACTGGCGCCCGCAACCTTGATCTGCGTGACGGAACTGCCTTCTAAGCTAGAAAGCAGGACTCTGCGAAGGCTATTGCCAATCGAATTTCCAAAACCACGCTCAAACGGTTCCGCCCAAAACTTTCCATAAGTTCCGGTCAACGTTTCGCGCTCAACTTCAACTCGACTGGGCAATTCCAAACCGCGCCAACGAATATGCATGGATGTTTCTCCGTCTGTGATCAAAGTTCAATGTATTGGTGGTGATGGAGCGTTCTCTAGAACAAGCCATCTGCATCTTCTGTCAAAACTGGACATGCTGCTTGCTCAAAACTACCTGAAACGTTAGGTCAATTTTCAGCGAGATCGCCGCCAACCGTTCGAACACCAGACAGATTTCGAACAGAAATACTGTTCTGCCAAATCAGGATCCATGACAATCCGCTCGATTCAGCACCATACCGCCGCAAGCAACATCCATCGCCCACTTGCACGCAAAGCAAAAAAACGAATGTCTCAAATCAAGCACCAGTCCGTACCAAAGTGCGCCATAAAATACGCAATTGGAGGCCATGAGTCCTTTAGAAAGCAAACGCTCCGCAAAGGTGCGTTCCAAGTTTAAACAACATAGTTTAAACAACATAAAACGATGCCCAAGAGGGTATTTGGGCACTCGATGGTCGCACACATCGTAACAGCGGTTCCACCATGAACTCGAAGTTATTCGTGTGAAAGAAATTGGACTAAACGCGTCGCTTCTTACGAGGCCGACATCCGTTGTGTGGGATTGGCGTACAATCTTCGATGATTTTCACGTTCAAGCCAGCTGCCTGTAGTGAAGTGATAGCGCTTTCACGACCACTTCCAGGACCCTTGACGCGAACTTCGCACTCCCGCATCCCAAACTTGACAGCCTTTTCAGCCGCCTGTTGAGCCGCGCACTGACCGGCAAATGGAGTACTTTTGCGGCTACCTTTAAAGCCGGAAGTACCGGCACTTGCCCAGCACAACGCATCACCCTTCAAATCCGTGATGGTCACCACAGTGTTATTGAAAGTTGCATTAATGTGGGCTACACCCACCGCCACATTACGACGGATTTTTCGCTTCTTCGTCTTAGCCACGCCTGGCCGCTCCCAAAATATCAGATACTGAACGATCTGTAATCAAAACGCGGCAACTGATGCTTGCCGACGCTCTAAGCAGAAAAATCCAGCGAAAGATACAATCTTCTCGCCGGATGATGTAATTCAAAATTTCATTACCAAACTAATTTCGCAGGTCGTAGAAGACCAGAACTAATCTGGTCCGATCCGCTAATCCATTCGGCCTCAATCACCATCGTCGTTCTGGATTCGAACCACGACATACTCGCCGAAAACAAACGTTTTAGTCTTTGCAAGGCCCTATGCCGAACAGCATTTGAACCAAGCATTACTATTAACGCAAGTCCTTGACGCCTTTTTTGCCCGCAACTGTCTTTCGAGGACCTTTTCGGGTCCGAGCATTTGTTTTGGTACGCTGGCCGCGAACCGGCAAGCTCATACGGTGGCGAAGGCCACGGTAGCACTTGATTTCTCGTAGGCGAGCGATGTTTTGCGACACCTGACGTCGCAATGGACCTTCAACCGTATAGTCGGTTTCCAGCAACGAAGCCAGTCGACCTAGCTGTTCGTCATCGATGTCGCGGGCAGGAATATCTGGATCAATCGATGCCTTGAGGCAAAGTTCACGAGCAACAAAAGGACCAATTCCATAAAGATAAGTAAGCGAAATTACCGCCTTCTTGTCGTTCGGAATGTCGACACCAAGCAAACGTGGCATTGTATTCTCTTTACTCCAAAAACCAATTCAACCAGTCGCCTGGCGATTGTTAACAACTATCTACTAAAAGCCGTCAAATCGCAGCTCATCGAGCTGAATGGCCTATTATTTATTCAACGATCCCTACTTCTTAAGCAACCCGATGCCTTCGTTCGGCTAATCAGGCTGAGTCAAACGTCCTGCCAGCCGAAGCTCATTCTGCCCGTCAGCTGCTGGATTCTAAAAAAATGTCAAAACCGGCAATCCATCAGTCCAAGACCATCAGTCCTGGTCGTTTCCCCGTCGACTTCCGCCGCCGGTTCATTTCTAACCTTGGCGTTGCTTGTGGCGAGGATTTGTGCAGATGATGTAAACTCGTCCTTTTCGTCGAACAACTTTACAATGATCGCAGATCCTTTTAACGCTGGCACGGACTTTCATAACTTATTTCCTTGAGCTCCAAATTCTATCGGGAAGCGGCAAAGTATAGGCACAGATCAATCGGTAGTTCAAGCCCAAATGTTAAAGTTGTTTGCGGAGCTGTGTTTTAGGTGCCGATAACTGGTGCTTTCCTGGCTGTGAATTGCTAGTTCGCGGCCTGTGCGGGGCCTGGGGGCGAGTGGTTGGGTTGTCCGACTTAGTTAGGCTCTGGTCAGCCACGTTGGCTTTCATATTGGTCCGTTTTAAGTTGGCCAGGTCCTGCTTGAAGTGTCTGTTGAGGGTAGTTTGCGTGTAAGTGCGGGGATGCAAAGGTTTATAGTGAGTGGGCGATCGGAAGTTGTGCTAGCGGAGAGTCAATTGACGCTTCGATTGGCGATTGGGCGTGTTTTGGGCGGATTCTTGAACTTTTAGGGTCTCTGAACTTCGGTAGGGGTCGTGGGGAATTCCGTATTTCTGCCGAAGTTGTTCGCGATGCTGGTTAAAATAGCGTGTTTTCGGTAGGCGGTGTCTGCTTGCGATCCACGTGGAGGTCGGCAATGAACCATTTTGAAGGCTGGTGGAATGGATGTCGTGCGGGGCTTGTGCTGGTGAGTGGGCCTGGTGGTTTTGCTCAGGTTGAAACGATTTGCTGACCAGGTTCCGAATTCCCAGTCGATGGGTCGGCGACGCTATTGTTTCGGCGGCGTTGTGTTTTTGCCGAGTTGGCGTTTGCTGGCTTCCTTTTTGAGCGTGTTGCCTTGATGGATCTTGGCAACGATTGAAAAGTTGGCAGTTGTTAGGCAGGCGAACGCTTGTTTGTTCTCGAATAGGTTGTCATGATGATTGACGGAAAATCTTAGCATCTGTAGGATAAGCATTTGACGAACCGTCGTGTCTGAGTCGTGAAATCAATCCTCTTCCTGGATATCTTCAGGGATTAAGGATAGTTTACGACCGAATGCTGCTGGTTTGTGGGCGAGAAAACGTGCCTGGGCGGGGCTGTTGATTCGGTCATGTGAGTTCGTGCGGGCGGTTGATTGCTCGGGCGGGGATTGCATTGCTGTTGGCATTGGCTTGTCGTCGGACACGAGGCACAGTTTGCCGTACACGGGACTCAGCTTGTCGTCGGACACGGGACTCGGCTTGTCGTCGGACACGGGACTCGGGGCTGTGTTTTCGCTGGTTTGACATGGAGCTTGATCAAGTTGCTGCGATTGAAAGGCGTCACGAAACGTTTTTTTCGGAACGGGCGACCTTTTCGGGCTAGATCAGATCAATTTGGATTAGATAATGGCTCCGGTGGTTCACTCGAAGCCGTTGTCAGCGATTTATCGCTTGAAGTGCAGGATGGAGAAATGTTGGTTTTGGTGGGGCCCAGTGGTTCTGGCAAGACAACAACGCTGCGGATGATTGCTGGTTTGGAGTCGTGTGACAGCGGTTGGATCGAATTGGGTGGTCGCGACATATCGGGTTTAGTTTCGCAGCAGCGGCAGGTCGCGATGGTTTTCCAATCGCTGGCGCTTTATCCGCATATGACGGTTTACGGTAATTTGGCCTTCGGTCTGGGATCGAGGCGTGGTTTAGGAGTTGTCGATGTCCTGAAGCGATGTTTTCTTCCGACTAAATTGACTCAAGGGGTGGATTCTCCAAAGGTTGATTCCAGTCGTGATATTGAAACTCGGGTTCGCTCGACGGCTGAGAGTTTAGGAATTGTTTCCTTGCTTGGTTGTCGGCCTCACCAGCTGTCCGGCGGTGAACGTCAACGTGTGGCTTTAGGTCGCGCGATTGTGCGGAATCCGGCGGCATTTTTATTTGATGAGCCGCTTTCGGGCGTTGATGGATTGTTGAGAGCTGAGTTGCGGATGGAACTTCGAGAGTTCCAAAAGCGACTTGGCGTGCCGTCGATTTATGTGACGCATGATCAGGTGGAAGCGATGGCTTTGGCGGATCGGATTGCGGTGCTAAAGGACGGTTGTTTGCAGCAGGTTGGTTCGCCGGGCGACATTTACAATCGCCCGGCGAACCAGTTTGTTGCTCGGTTTTTTGGCCAATGGCCAATGAATTTGGCGACTGTTTGTTGGAATGGTGGCCCAGTGGGTTCGTCCGTTTCCAGCGAAATTGCGGTTAGTTCGCCGGCCGGTTTTTTAAACCAGGGCGGGCGTTGGTCGCTTCTGCTTGGGGCGGAAGAAGCTTGGCTGAGACGATCGCTGGAGCAGGGTGGCGGTTCTGGCTCCACGGTTATGAATCGCTCGGAAGGTGAGTCTGGCTCGGATGAGTCTGACTCTGCTAGAAGTTGGCCGGGTCGCAGAGTGGTTTTTGGGCTTCGGCCCGAATCGATCACGGTTTGCCGGCCGTCGGGTGATCGCGGAAATTTGGATGCGGCAGGAGTTGCTGCTCAACGGGCGGATGCGATAGGCATTGTGCAACGAGTTGAGGATTTTGGCAGTCACCAGTTTGTGCATGTTGAGATGTTGGATTTGGTTACGTTGAGGCCTTTTTCGGGCAAGCCATTCAATATAGGCTTGAAGGAAAAGGAGCCGTTGGGTGGACCGTTGCGACCACCGACTTGGGCGGTTCGGTCGGATCGATCGAAAATAGAAGTTGGGCAACAGGTTGGTTTGAAGTTCGAACGCGAGCGTCTTCATTTTTTTGATGCGATCACGGGTCAGAATTTACGGAAAGATTTAGATGAAACCAAATGATTTGCTGCGGATCGTTGATTCGATGCATCGCGAAAAGAATATTGAAAAAGAAGTGGTCTTTCGCGCAATTGAATCCGCATTAGTAACTGCCGCCAGGAAACATTACGGCGAGGATGCTGTGATTCAGTTTCAGATTGATCGCGAAAAGGGCGAGATTGATGGCTCGTGCGATGGTCAGTTGTTGGAGTATGAGGAGGTGATTGGGCGAATTGGGGCTCAGACCGCCAAGCAAGTGATCATTCAGAAGTTGCGAGAAGCGGAGCGAGATTCGTTAATCGAAGAATTCGAAGCTCAGATTAATGAGTTAGTTTCTGGGATCGTCCAGCGAAACGACGGTGGTGTGACCACGGTTTCGTTGGGGTCTGTGGAGGCGATTTTGCCTAGAAGCGAACAGATTCCCAAGGAGACCTTTCATCCCAATCAGCGGATCGAGGCTGTGGTCACAGAGGTGCGGGCTCAGGGCTCGCGAGTGAAGGTTGTCCTGAGTCGGACTCGGCCCCAGTTGGTACAGCGATTGTTTGAACAAGAGATCCCAGAAATTGCCGAAGGGATTATTAAAATCAATGCGGTCTCCCGGGAACCAGGGCATCGCAGTAAAGTTGCGGTAAGCAGTGATGACCAGCAAGTCGACTGCGTGGGTGCTTGTGTTGGCGTACGAGGCAGTCGGATCCGAGCGATCAAAGACGAATTGGCCGGCGAACAGATTGATATTGTCCGTTGGGACAGTGACCCCCAGACTTTGATCAATAACGCATTGAAGCCAGCCGAAGTGGACGAAGTGATCCTTTGCCAGATGCTTGGTCGTGCGATTGTATTGGTGCGGGATGAGCACCTGAGCCTCGCGATTGGTAAGAAAGGGCAAAACGTTCGTTTGGCCAGCAAATTAGTAGGCTGGGACATTGAAATTATGACGCAGGAGGAGATCGAAAGCCAAATTGAAAAGGCGGTCGCCGGATTCTGTGTCATTGAGGGTGTTTCAGAAGATTTGGCGAACCAGTTGGTTGGCGAAGGTTATCTTTCGTACGACGACCTGTCGGTAATTGAACCGAGCGACTTGATGGAAATGGGCGGCTTGACTGAAGAACAAGTGGATGAAATTGTGCTGCGTGCTGAAGAATTGGCCGAAGAAGCAGACAATGCCGCTGCAGATCTGAGAAATAGAAATCAGGCATCGCGGGCGGCCGGAGTTGCCGCAAATGCATCGAAAGTAGCAGTGCCAAAAGCGGTTGCGACAGTTGTCCCAAGCGACAGTGCTGTGCTTGCCACCCAGGAAGCGGCAGTTGCCGAGAAACAAGCAGAAGCGGTCCAAGAGACTGCCGAAATAGAAATAGCCGAAACAGATAAAGTCGAAACAGACAAAGTCGAAACAGACAAAGTCGAAACAGACAAAGTCGAAACAGACAAAGTCGAAACAGACAAAGTCGAAGCAGATAAAGCCGAAGAAATTTCCTCTGAAGCCAAGGCTTCCAGTCAGGATCCTAGCAGTGGTGCATCGGGGAATTAGGCTTTTTGGATATAATGATAAGGCAGCAGCAGGGTTTGCATGTTGCCTTGGGTCAGTAGACCTGTCCGGAGATTGAAACTCAAGGAGAATCGCCTTCAATCAGCGAATATGACTAGATCAGACGTTTGAGTGATGATCGCCTAGGTGAATGCAAAAGGAATTTTGCACTAAACTTGGCGATCGTTAACTAGACTGTTCCTTCCCAATAGTAATGTTGCTTGGTTGGTTCAGCGAGGATTGTTTCTTTGAATTCGTTTTGGCTCGAATGTTCGAGCCAACACAGCAATAGAGTAGAGTGAATGAAATGGGAAGCGAGGCGGTCGATCGATTTTTGATGGACGTTCTGCTTTTTGCGAGACATAGTGGCGGTTCTGGTGTTTTCCCAGACCGGCTTGCATTAGGTAAGTAAGTGATCAATCAAATCGAGCGTTTGCGTCTGCGTTTTCCCGTAAGCTGTGTGTGAGTCCGGATGATTCGCAAGGGTGCACAAAATTGTACCATTGCAGCAATAAAACCGATCCGGCTCAGGGCTAATTCTGGAGTTTGGTGCGTATGTAGACCACCCAATATATGACTTCCCCGGACTGGTGGAAGCGATAGATACAAAGAAGAGGAAGGCCTTAAAAGGTGCCAATTAGGATTTACGCGTTTGCCAAAGAGCTTGATTTGGACAATAAGAGTCTTTTGGATATCTGCGCTAAAGTAGGTATCAATGGAAAGGGTTCTGCACTGGCGAGTTTAACCGACGAAGAAGTCGCTAAGATTAACAAGCACATGGCGGGAAGTAGTGTAGAGAAAAAGGCTGCGCCGCAAGCAGCAACGCAAGCAAAAACGCCAGCAAAACCAGAAGTCAATGAACGGCCGATATCGCCACTTGATCGCATGCGATCAGTGGATCGACCCCGAGTGCTTGAGCGTCCCAAAAAGTCTCCGATTTCAGGAAGTGGCTTAGGGAATTTGCGAGCATCGGGTGCTGTTGCCGATCCGCCACCTGCGGATGTTGCTGCCAAGAAATCGGTAGAATCCGTTCCCCAGAAATCAGTCGCGGAGAAACCCGTTTCCCGTATTGATTCTCCAATTCCTGCCGCTGCAAAGTCAGCGGTGCCGGCTTCATCAAGTAGCGGTCCCCCCGCTGCCAAGGCCGATTCGGGCGAAGCAACGCCTGATTCTGCCAGTAGCGATGCACCGCCAGTGAATGAGCGGCGAAGGACAGGGCCGTTGTTTTCACGCCCGGGTCCGATGCGTAATTTGGACTCGCGTCCCAAGCGTGCAGGCGATGAAACTCCGCGTGAAGACCGCGAAGCCAAACCAAGTCGAGGACGCGCTCCGTTGACGCGTTTGGCGGCTATGCCCAAGGTCAAGCAACCGACCGCATCCCAGCGTCAGTCTGAGGAAAAGGTTGTCAAGCCTGACTTGGCTTTGCCGCAAGATGCGATCCAAAAGGTGAAGCGTCATGGCAATGCTGCTTTGCCTTTGGCGGCATTCACTGATTCGGCGAAAAAGACCAAAAAGGGCGGTGCCGAAACCGCCAGTACTACCTCACCTGAAGAGAGTGGTAATGCTGATCGCCGGCGTCGTGGCAAGGGCAAAGCCGACGCGCCAGTGGGTGAAAATGTTGATAGCGGGATGGGGTCAGTTCGCCAGAAACGTGATAAGCGACCGGATCGTCGGGTCACTACCAGTCGCTTCAAGGACGATGATTCTCCACTGCGTTTCCGACGTCGTCGACCAAAAAGTGGTTCGGTCAACAACACGGCAGCACCACGAAAAGAGAACCCCGTTCTTCAACTGCCGTGTACGGTACGAACGTTTTCAGAAGTGACTGGCGTCGCAGCGGGTCAGGTTCTGAAAGCGTTGATGATCGATTTCGGGTTGGGAATGTCGGTTAATATCAATGCCGTACTTGACTTGGAAACGGTCGAATTGTTGGTCACTCAATTTGAGGCCAGTGTCGAGATTCGTGCAGAACAAACGCTCGAAGACAGTGTGATTCGCGGATTGGATTTGGAAGATTCGGAAGAAGACATGGTTCTTCGTCCGCCGATTGTGACGTTCTTAGGGCACGTCGATCACGGCAAAACATCCTTGCTGGATGCATTGATCGGAATCAACGTGGTTTCGGGTGAGGCCGGTGGCATTACCCAGCACATTCGGGCTTACGCGGTTAACCGCGAAGGTCGGCAAGTTTCATTCGTGGATACTCCGGGTCACGAAGCGTTTACCGAGATGCGTGCCCGTGGTGCGAACGTTACGGACATCGCGGTCTTGGTGGTTGCGGCCGATGACGGCGTGATGCCTCAGACCGAGGAAGCGATTAGTCACGCCAAGGCGGCAGGCGTCCCCATTATTGTGGCGATGAACAAGATTGACTTGCCTGGTGCGAACCCAGACAAAGTGTTGCAGAATTTGGCGGCTCACAACTTGATGCCCAGCCAATGGGGTGGTGATGTCGAAGTGGTTCAAACCAGCGCCATTGCAGGTACGGGTTTGGATGAGTTGCTAGAAACAATTTTGACCACTGCTGAGTTGTACGAATACAAGGCCAACCCGAATCGGTCTGCGGTAGGTACTTGTTTGGAAGCCGAACAAGACCCTGATCGCGGTGTGATCGCCAAGGTTATGGTCCAAAATGGCACGCTTCACGTCGGCGACATTGTGCTTTGCGGGAACTCCTACGGTCGTGTCAAAGCGATGGGCGACACTTTGCGGGTCGGGGTTCGTTTAACCGAAGCCGGGCCGTCTACACCTGTGAATATTACAGGTTTGGATCGGGCACCTGGTGCTGGTGAGAAGTTTTACGTGGTTGATTCGATCGCGAAAGCTCGTGAAATTGCGGCAAGCCGCGAAGGTGACATTCGTGATCGGTCACTTTCTGGGTTTACCAAACGAGTATCATTGGAAGAATTCCAAACTCGCTTGGAGGCTGGTGACTTAGCTGGTTCTCAGAAAGAAGTGGTAACGTTGAATTTGGTGCTGCGAGCGGATGCCCGTGGTTCCATTGAAGCGATCCAAAAAGAACTTACCAAGTTGGATCATCCCGAAGTCCGAATTCGAATTTTGCAGGCGTTAGTTGGCGGTATTACTGTCGGCGATGTTCGCCTGGCTCAGGCTTCCGACGCGGTGATCATTGGTTTCAATGTGGTGCCCGATGAGAACGCTCGATCGTTGTCTGAAGATTTGCAAGTCGAGATTCGTCGCTATGAAGTCATTTACAAAGTGGCGGACGATATCAAGGCTACTTTGGAAGGCAAGTTGAAGCCGGACAAACAGGCAGTCGAACTTGGTGCGTTGATGGTGCTACGTACGTTCAATGTCAGTCGTATGGGTACGATTGCTGGTTGTCGTGTGATGCGTGGTACGGTCCAACGGGGTTCTCGTTTGCGAGTCATTCGTGATAATCGTATTTTGGGCGATTATGCAATGGATTCCTTGAAGCGAGAAAAAGATGACGCCAAGGAAGTGACCAAAGGCATGGAATGCGGCGTGAAGCTGGAAGGCTTTAACGATGTCAAAGAAGGCGACATGCTGGAAGCGTACCGAATCGAAGAAGTGGCTCGGAAGTTATAACCTGGACCGCTTTTTAAATATTGGGCATCGTGATGTTGAGCGTTAGGTTTGATGATATCAGACCGCTGGCAAATCTTTTTTGTGCTGCCAGAAGTAGAACCTGATTTTCAACTGATATACTAAACCAAGGACATGCTTCCGATTGATGGCAGCATGTCCTTGATTTTTCAAATACCCCACCCGTTTGGTTTGCGAACAAAAAAGTAGTTGATTCATTTATGAGTTCTCGCCGAATCTTAAAAGCCGCTGAAGCGATCCGCGAAGTGGTCAGCACTGCGATCCTGTTGGAATTACGCGACCCGCGGGTTCAGGATGTAACTGTCACTCGTGTGGAAGTGGCGGGCGATATGCGCAACGCAAAGGTTTTTGTTTCGGTCATGGGAGACGAAGCCAAAGAGACTTTATCACTGCATGGTCTCAAGAATTCTGCCGGATATCTTCAGCAGCGAGTCGGTGAACGGATTGACACTCGTTACATTCCCCGTCTTTCCTTTGCGATTGATAAGGGCTTGAAGAATTCGCTGAAAGTGGCGGCCTTGCTGGAAGGAGTGAGGCGTGGCGACATGAACGCAGTGGGTGCTCTACTTGATCAGCCCGATGAGGATCAGGTTGACGATATTGTGGAAGCTTCCGGGGAATCATCCGAAGTTGCCGAAGATTCGCCTCAGTAGTTTGAGTGAAAGTTGTTTTGCCCAGGGCCATGGAAGGTCGCAGGTGTTGGTTCCGTTTCCTGTCCTATTCAGAAAAGAAGGCTCTATCGATGAGCGGTGAAGGCCGAGCGTCAACGATTGCGAAGTTGATCAAAGTGGCAAAGAAACACTACCCGGTGGTTAAGCCTCCTGCGGGGCGCGGTGTCTTGGATAACTTGCTTTATGCTTGCTTATTGGAAGATTCCAATTTTACAGCGGCCGACGATGCCTTTGCGAAGTTGGAACAGTACTGTGATTGGAACGAAGTTCGTGTTAGCACCGTCGCAGAATTGTCTGAAGTGTTAACTGGGTTAGGTAAACCGGAAAAGGCCGCCGAACGTTTAAAGAACGCGCTGCATTCGGTTTTTGAAACCCACTATTCCTATGATCTTGACTTCTTGATCAAGGAGAGCCAAGGCAAAGCGATAGCTCAGTTAGAAAAGTATATTGGCATCGGGCAATTTGTTGTTTCGTACGTCGTTCAAAACTCCTTCAGTGGACACAAGATTCCAATTTGCGAAGCCACACTGGAATTGGCCCACGTGCTTGGTTTGGTAACTCCCAAGGAACGAGAATCAGGGAATATCCCTGGTTTGGACCGAGCAGTACCGAAGACCAAGGGTGTTGAGTTTTTCTCAACCGTTCATCAGATGGCGGTGGCTTATTTTGCATCGCCGTTTTCTACCGATGTCCGCAAGATTTTGACGGAAGTGGCCTCGGACGCCTCTGAACGAATGAAAAAACGCGCTGCCAAACCCAAGGCGCAACCGGCACCCAATGCGGAATCTAAGTCCGAAGGTGCGAAGGCTTTGCCGAAAGATGGCAAGGCGAAAACCGCCGTTTCTTCGGGAACTGAACCTGCAAAGCCAAGCAAGAAGTCTGCGAAGACCACGACCAAGAAGGCAACACCTGCAAGCTCCAGCGACTCAGCCAAAACGGCCGCAAAGCCTGCGAGTAAACCACCTAAAAAAGCGACGCCTAAGATAGCAGCAGCCAGTGCTGCTCCTGCCAAGAAAGCATCCGCCAAAAAAGAACCCAGTAAGTTGTCCAAAAAGAAGCCTCGTTAGTAGCAGGTTGGCCGTCGAACTTCGTTCAATCGCGGTGCCGCATACGAGCCCAGGGGATCCTTCAAAGCGATGACTGATTCGTTTGAATTCCACGCACGCTCGCGGAATTGAAACACCCACTGCCGGACTTAAAGCACGACGGCTTCGTGCCAACTTCGTTTGCCAAAGACCTGGTCATGTGCAAATTTGGCAGGCGGAGAAATTGGGCAGGCGGAGAAATTGGGCAGGCAGAGAAATTGGGCAGGCAGAGAAATTGGGCAGGCAGAGAAATTTGGCAGGCGGTGCATTTTGGCAGGCGGTGCATTGTGGTTTCGATAAATTCGAGGGTTTGTGATTTCTGGGCTGCAATGCGGTTTGACGCACGGCGGTTTGACGCAATGCGGTTTGACGCAATGCGGTTTGACGCACGATTTGCATTGGTGTGGTTTGGTATTGCCTGAAAATAAGTTACTCGATCCCGCGGATAAGATGAGTCAAGTCCATGGTCAATTCGTACTAGTACTTGATCCGGCCTGTGTTTTTATCGAGTACCAGTACCGCCTTGCGGGCTGAGTACCAGTACGAGAAAGCTAAGTACGGAAAAGACTTTCATGACTTGGCTAGATGCGGTAGTTTATTGGTGCGCAGATCCTTAGTTGCAACAAGTTAACTATCTTACGGTTTTAGGGCAGCATTTGTGCGGGGTCCGAAGCGTTTGCGGAAACTTGCCATTCTGTTCGGGAACGCCCTGCCCTCTTGGGCGGTTCTAGCGGAGGCGTTGTTTAGAGTTGTGGTTTTGCCTTTGGTTTTTGGTGTCGGCGTCATCGTTCGTGTTGTTGCCCAACCGTAATCGATGGTTAGCCAACTAAATCTGTCCAGCCAAGGTCGCGAAATGCGAAACGTCCACCGAAAAATTCAGAGATTAACGCTTGGTGACTTGGCGGCGTGTCAGCGCTTGCCTCTCTTTCTGCTTAGCGGTTTCTTGCCTCTGTTCGTCTTGTTGGTGACCATTGCCACGGTCCTTGCCGTCAGTGTCTCTTGCAATTGGTTGTTCGCTACCACGCCTTCGCCAACAACCATTCGGGTAGCGAATGCGATTTCCACCGTCGATCCTACGGCAAAGGTCGAAACCAAGATTTTTGTGACGAAACGCGGTGTTCGTATTTCCTTGGTGGAATACACCGACGACTTGGTGTGGTTGCATGGAATGGAATCAAATGATCAGGGGCTATTTGAGGCGGCGACGCTGCGTAAATTCTATGACTTGCATCGGAAATTTTTGGCCGAATCGATTGAAGTATTGGATGTCGACGGGAATCCGATGAAGGCCGTTTTGGTTGACGAAGGAATCTATCCCTTTGAAGACGATCTGGTTAAGAATGGGGCCACGGAGTTTCATTTGTTGAAACGGAAGATGAGTTTCACGTTTGAATTCCGAAGTCCTCAACGTGACATCAGTTTCTTGACGTTAAAACACTCCATCGTTGATGATAACTTCTTGTATCCCGCAGAATTGTCGATTGAGCTATACCAAGGCACTTCGGACTTACCTTTGACGTCGAAATTGCGTGTTGATACACCGATTACGATTGCATTTGATTGGGAAAATCCAATCCCGGGTAAGGACGCTGATGAAAAAGAAAAATTAGAGTGGTTGCAAAAGCAAGAAGATCGCATGTTGGGTGTGACGGACTTTGGTTCTGTCTATCTTTGGGGATACATTGAACAACGGCGTTTACGAGTTGAATTATTGTTGCCACTGAATGTTTTGGCAACGATGTTCGAAATTGAATCGACGGATCCGAACTTTTTGCAAGCAGACGAAATTGAACAGGCCGCCGCGAAGATTCGAAAATACTTCTCGGTCGGAAATCCTGTTTTAATCAATCAGGAAACGATTCCACCAGTCGTTCAGAAGATCGACTTTTTTCCGGCGGATCAACGTGATTTTGCGATCAAGAAGAAAATTGAAAAGCTTAGTTTTGCAAACGGTCGCGTGGGCGTTACGTTGGTTTACCCCTACCGAGTTATGCCAGAACAGATTCAGGCGAATTGGGATAAGTTTAGTTACGCCATCAATTCGGTCGAAGCTTATTTTTTCTTTGAAGAAAGCGTGCAACGAGAAACGTTTTCTAGACAGTTAGCCGAAAATCGAATCGTTTGGGAAAATCCAGGAGCCTTGGCCGCGCCACAAACGGTCAGCGAAATTGCCGTCGGTGAGGATGATTTTCAAAGGCAAGGCTTTCGCTGGCAGGGGCTTGGTTGGGTTGTGCTGGCTTTGATTGGCGCGTTGGCGTTGGTGACCGCTGGGATCGCTTGGTACTGGTTGGCGACTAGATCAACTTTAGTACGTGGGGTTGGAAGCGTTGTAGCGTTTGCCGTTCTAAGTGTTGTCTTGTTGATGTCGTGGCCGCGTGTCGCATTGCCAGTTCAAGATTTGCGAGCCAACGACTTAACGCAAGCCTTGTTGAAAAATGTATATCGATCGTTCGACTTTGTTAGCGAGGAAGAAATTTACGGATCGTTAGAAGCCAGTGTCGCCGGATCGCAACTGACGGAACTATACTTGCAATTGCTAAGCGGATTGAAAATGGAGGAGCAAGGCGGAGCGGTTTCTACGATCGAGTCGATTGACGTGGTGGAAAGCCAGCCAATGGTTTCGATAGATGGTCGACCTTATTCCGAAGCATTGCAAGTTTTTCTTCAGGATGCGTCGCAGGGACCGGTTGTTTCATTCCAGCGTCGTATTCGTTGGAATTTAGTTGGGTTGGTGGAACACTGGGGGCATTCGCATGAAAGAACCAATCAGTACCAGGCGATTGCAACGATTGCTATGATCAAAGGCAGTTGGAAGTTGGTCGATTTGTCGATTGAATCGCAAACGCCCGGTTCCGCCAAGCCGCGACCCAGAAGATTTAGCCCTCTATCCAACGCCAAGTAGTTTGGGGTGAGGTTCAGGCGGAACTTGTGTGCGAAAAATTCAGACCCATGATAAAAATTTCCGATCTTTGCTTTGGTTACCCCTCGTCAACTTTTCGCCTGGTTATCCCTGAATGGACCGTCGAATCGAAGTCCCAGGTAGCCATCATTGGACCCAGTGGGTCGGGGAAGACAACGCTACTTCATTTGTTGGCGGGGATTCTGAGGTGTGATCGGGGAACGGTTCGTTTTGGAAACCGGTTGATTAATGGGTTGTCCGAAAAGCAACTGCGAGATTTCCGCGCATCACAAATCGGTTTAGTTTTTCAACGATTTGAACTGATCGATTATCTTAATGTTCGCCGCAATATTTTGCTGCCATTTTCAATCAACCATGCGTTGTCCACGGATCCCAAAGTCGTAAATCGGCTGCATGAATTGGCAGAACGTACCGGAATCACATCTTTACTGGAACGCCCGATTCAAAAGCTATCCCAAGGGGAACAGCAAAGAGTCGCAATTTGCCGAGCGCTGATTACTCAACCGAAGATTGTATTGGCAGATGAGCCAACAGGAAATTTGGATCCTGAGAACAAACAAGTCATCGTCGATTTGTTAAAGCAACAAGCGGCGGAGACGGATGCGATTTTGATTATGGTGACACACGACGTCAGTCTGGTCAGTCAATTTGAAGCAACCGTTGACTTTCAGCTGTGGCGACAAGTTGCCCAAGGAGTTTCGTAGTGGATGCCATTTGGTTAGCAGTATTGCACATACGATACCATTGGATGCGAACAACGCTGTTAGTGGGTTGTTTGACCATTAGTTTGCTTTTGCCGTTGGTCCTTCGTCAGCTAGCGCCAAAGATTCAGGCGGAACTACATCGACGAGCGAAGCAAACGCCATTGGTGATCGGTAGCGTGGGTAGCCCTCTGGATTTGACGTTGCACGGTTTGTATTTTCGCGCTTCTGATTTACAAACCTTGAAATTTGGGAATTGGCAGGAATTTCAAAGAAAAGGATTTGAAGCCGCAGTGCCGTTGCATGTTCGATTCCAAGTGGATCGAATTCCGATTGTTGGAACTCACTTGGAATATTTTCAGTTTCGGAAATTGAAGTTAGCCAGTGGGGAAGTGTTTGGTCGATTGGGCGATTGTGTGCTAGGGGCAAAAGCGGCAGACGAACTTGGGTTGAACGTCGGGGACCAAGTCATTTCTAACCCGAAGAGTTTCTTGAGTATCGCGGCCGACTATCCGCTGCGAATGAATGTTGTTGGTGTATTGGAATACGTTGATAGTCCGGACGATCTGGCTGTTTTTGTAGATGTGAAAACAGCTTGGGTGATCGAAAATTTAGGGCACGGACACCAAGATGTGATTGGTAGCGAAGATCCGAATTTGGTGCTTGAAAAAAATGAGCAAGGAACCGTGGCATCGGCCGCCGTTCTGCCCTTTACGGAAATTACTGACCAGAGCATCGCGTCGTTTCATTTTCATGGTGATCAAAGTGAGTTCCCGTTGACTGCGATTCTGATTTTAAGTGAAGAACAAAAAGTTCAAGATTTGGCTGCTGGATTCGCAAGCAAGTTGCCTGGGTTGCAAGCGGTACTGGCGGACAAGACAGTCAGTGAATTGATTTCCGTGGTGTTTCAAATTCAACAACTGATTTTAGCGACTGTAATTTTTGTTGCCTTGGCAACCTTTAGCCTGTTTGGATTGGTGATTGGATTGTCGCTCCATATTCGCAAAAACGAGATGGAGACGATGTTCAAACTGGGTGCCAGCCGAGGGTTCACCTTTTCGATGTTGGCAGCCGAAGTTTCGCTGATCCTTGTGCTTGCGATGGGATCGAGTTTCCTGCTGTCGCATTTTCTTACAGATTTATTGGGTGAGAGTCTTTATCGTTGGTTGGCGTAGCTTGCGTTTAAGTGTTGGAGCCGTTGCCGGATGTTACAAGTGGAATCGTGAAACGGGTAATTGAGTATGCGAGTCATAGGGCTGTAGTGATCTCTGTGCGACGCTGCGATGGGTGTTGATTCTTTGCTACCAAGGATCAGTCTTGTATCAATCTTGAAAGAAATCGAAGTGTCCAAGATGCCGAGTGAACAGGTTAAAGGTAGATTTTGCACCGGGATGCTTCGTCCTGTGCAGGCGATCACCATGAATTTCGTGCCAGGGTTGGTCCTGCTTGTGGTTATGAGTGCAACCGTTGCAGGGTGCGGTGAGTCGAATCCAGACCGTGGGCAACAAGGCGGTCCTGGACCAGGAAGTTCGTCCAACCCAACCGCCGATGTGAAAATTGTCACGGTGGTCTCGTACGCCATGTATGACGTTCTACAGGGTCTAGTGGGGAAGCAAGTGCAGTTGTTTCATCCGCAGGTAAATGTTGGGCAAGGGATTGATCGAGTGACACTGGGCAAGATTCAAAACAGTCGCCTCATCTTGTTGGAGGGGACTCACAACGCAGGCTGGATCGACACCGTCTCCTTGCCCCAAAGTCGAGTCATCAATACGACGTTTGAAGTCATGGACCAATTGGTGATGGTGGACGATCTGGGCAGTCACTCTCACGGACCTGGCGGCCAGCATTCTCACCAGGGAATTGTTGCTCAAACCTGGCTGGATCCCTTAATTTTTGGGAAACAAATTGAACTGGCCCTCTCAGAAATGGTGGCAGCCAAGCTTTTGACTAAGATGGAGTATGCCGAAGCTGTCCAACAGTGGCAAGGGATCAGAACCCAATTGGAGGCCCAGTTTGCTGAAATGGGTTCGAAGGTAAGGGCGAAGGTTCTGACCAATGCGGTAGGTCTGGAATACTTGTGTCGGCGTCTAGATTGGCCGTTGGAGGTTCAACCAATGGCCATCGCAGCCCAACAAGATGCGGTTAATCTTCGCCGCGAACTATCGGATTGGTTGAAAGAGAATCCCACCGGCCTGATCTTTCTGGTCAGTGATCAGAACAAGACATTGGAATCAGCCATTTCCAAATTTGCACCGCGTGTTTTAAGTGTTGATTTGATTCAAACTCAGGTGACCGGAAGTGGCTGGGCGGATCGACTGGGGGAAAATTTGAAAAAAATTGAGAAGTTTGTGGACACCTTCAACCTCTAGTATTTTCTAGGGGGAGTGTGTTTGATACGATAGTGACAAGATTGCGAGCGGTAAGTCGTGTTTTTGGGAGTCCTTTTCTCGCCTTAGTTTCGCATTGAAGTTGCTTCAGACCCATTGGGCCATGGTTTTAGGGGCGAATGTTATTGGGCATGAATTATTGGGCATGAATTATTGGGCATTGGGCATTGGGCATTGGGCATTGGGCATTGGGCATTGGGCATTGGGCATTGGGTGAACGATTACTTGGCATGCAAGTTATATGGACGCGGTATTTGGGACGCGGTGTTCAGGGCAGTTTTTGCCTTAAACACATGTTTGCTGGGGCATGTGTTGTGTTGTTCGAAATCGATGGTAGTCAGATCAGGAACTTGACTAATGCTTAATGAAACCTATTACTGGAGCTTGCCCTTTGGGCGTTGGAATGGAATTCCAATTCGCGCCCATCTGTTGCTATTCTTGGCCGCCATATTGATTGTGGGGATTGAATACCATATCGCGTATCATCGGCCAGTAGTTATTGGTACTTCGCTGGCGACTTTAACGATGGGCGCCATTGTAGTGCTATCGCACGTGCTTGCGCAAGTTTATGCGTTTGGTAGAAATAAAGTTCAGGTCAAAGCCATCTGCTTTGTTCCATGGGGAGCACTTTATCATTTTGGCATGGATGTGACCCCACGGCAGCGGATTCGCTGTTACAGCATGGGGATTTTCGCTAACATTGCTTTGCTCTCGATTGGCTTGACGCTTTTGGCGTTATTGGTTCCTCAACCGGGTCAAAGTTTCAGTGAATTGATCAACCCCTTTCAACCTCGGCGAATTGATTGGGCAAATGTCGATCGTTCCCTAGTTGAGATTTTTACTTGGCTAAACTTGGCGGCCGTGATTATCCAATTGGTCCCAATTGTTCCGTTGGATATGGGTTATTTATTGGAAGCATGGAGTGATTTAAAACTGCGCCGAGTTGACGCGGTTCAGCGGTATACGATGTTGTTTGTGGTTGGCCAATTCTTCGCCATCAGTCTTTTTGCGATGGCGTATTTTGTCCGGGATTGGACCGAGGGGCCTTTGAGACCAGCATGTTTATGGCCGATTTTGTCAGGGACCGTCTTGCTGTTTGCGGCCCGGCAGAATTATTTGCGTAGGCTGCAGGAATACTTGCCCGCAAACGAATACAACCCTAGTTTAAGACCAGTTCCGGCGGTGAATTCTGCGATGTTTGCGGAAGAGGGTCAATGGTCGCCCGAATCGCGGAATGAACCAGAATCGAAAGAGCAATGGGACGCTTGGATGGAAGAGCACCATGTAAGTCGGACCCAGGCGCAGACCGCTCAGGACCAATCCGAAGACGTTCTTTTGGATGGGTTGCTATTGAAAGTTAGCGATGGCGGACTGGAAAGCCTGTCCAAAGAGGAACGAGACATTTTGGATCGTGTTAGCCTGCGTTATCGAAGTCGGCGAACGATTGATTATTGATTCTCCTCGGGAATGTCCCGTTCGGCATAAGATCTTCCCCTAAACTTGGTGACGGTTTTTCATGTAGCTGCATAAGGCCCACATTACCCAGCGATTGCACTAATTTAGGGCTATATGTCTTCTCACAGCCCTTTGGCCAATTGCGTACAAACCCTATCTACCGAGGTTCTTGTGTGGGCTGATTTCTGGCGGTTCAGCATTGTGGGTTCAGCATTGTGGGTTCAGCATTGTGGGTAAGCGGCCTGTTTCTTCTTGGGGCAACTTTGCGTGCTCTTTGATTCTATTCTTTTTACCTATTTCCCCTCGGTCGCAGTATCATCATAAACTGTTTTTTAAACTCCGATTCAGCCAGTGTTGATCTTAATCGTTGTAAAGGCATGCTGATTCTTCGTGCCTTGTCCGATGGGGAGAAGGACGGTAGTACTGGGCGCAAGAATCGCCCCCATTTTTTCACCAGGAAACAGGTCGACAGTATTTTGCCAAGGCCGAGCAGATTGGGATGTGAACTTTGTCCAATCCAAACACAATTTTTGGCGTAAACACTCAGCCAAAGAAGAAAATCGTTTCCGAAGCATTGCTAGAGGCTTCCGAATTAGCCACTCTGTTGACTGATTGGTTTGGTTTCCCGTTTGAAATATGGGACTCGCAAGCGTCGCCCCCGCTGCAATCAAGCGGGGTTGGGTTTGGGCCAGGTGCGGCAGTGCTTCAACATTCCAGTTGGCTAGCCGGGCAAGGGGCGTCGACCGCATGTGACATCTTAAGCCTATCAGAACAGGTTGGGTTGTTCTTAGTTCCACTTGAAGCCCTGGAAGCCCCGCATAAATTTGGCGTCGCTCGAGTCTTGTTGAGTGAAGGATCGGGAGTTGGCGGATCGTGGATCGAGGCCGAGGCGAAAGCCCTGGGCGTGGAGGTCGAGGAACTTAGGACCTGGGCGTTGGAACAAGAACGCTGGTCCTATCGCCAGTTGACTCAGTCTTATGCTGGGTTCCAGCGTTGGGCCCAGCAGCTGCAAGCCAATACGAAAACGTTTTTAATTGTCGACGAATTGTCGGAAAAAATTGCGGTCACCTACGAAGAAATCACGCTAATTTATTCGTTGACCGAACAGTTGAAGCTTACTAGCAGCGATGTTGAAATCGCGCGGCTGTGTATGGAGGGTGCATTGGAGTGCATACCGGCCGAAGGAATTGCCATCCAATTTTTACCATCGGCTGATTGCAACAAGGCAAACTTTGATGTTCGTAGTTCGACCGAATTGTTCGTCGCAGGCGATTTTCCGCTGGATAGTGATCGGCTGGCCAGCCTGATCAAGATTCTGAATGTGGATAAGAACCAGCATCCTGTGATCGTAAACCAGCCAGTGACCTCAGGAAGAGGTTGGCCTTATCCCGAAGTGCACCAAATTGTTATTGTTCCGCTTCGTGAAGGTGAAAATAACTTCGGCTATTTGACAATCGTCAATCACAACGACCAAGGTGAATTCGGTAGTGTTGAAGCTCACTTGTTGGGCTCGATCGCCACCATTCTTGGCATCCATCTTGGGAACTTAGAGCACTATCGGCAGCAAAAAGAATTGCTTGCCAATGTTGTACGTACGTTAACAACTGCAATTGAGGTCAAGGACCCGTACACTTGCGGTCATAGTGAACGTGTCGCCCGAGTTGCGGTGCTATTGGCCAAAGAACTAGGTTGCGATTCATCCCAACTGCAGCGTATTTTCATGGGCGGATTACTGCATGATGTTGGAAAAATTGGGATCGATGATGCTGTCTTAAGGAAGCCCGGCAGGCTGACTGAAGAAGAGTTTGATCACATTCGTCTGCACCCAACTCTTGGCTACAATATTTTGTGTGATGTGAAGCAGTTTGATGAACTGTTGCCAATCGTTTTGTATCATCATGAGCAGATTGACGGAGGCGGTTATCCCCGAGGGTTGAGAGGGGAAGAAATTCCTCTGTTGGCAAGAATCACCGCGGTTGCTGATGCCTATGATGCAATGACAAGTGACCGTCCCTATCGGGCAGGTATGCAGCATGAAAAGGTCAAGGAGATCTTCATAAAAGGATATGCCCAACAGTGGGATGCAGGCGTATTAGATGCTTTCCTAAGGATAGAAGATCAAATTCTAGCAGCGGTATCTGAAGGGCGACGGCAATTGCCGTTAAACGTTTCGAAATGGATTTCTGAATCATAAAGTGTCTGGCACCTGGCAGTATTGCACCTGGCAGTGGTGCACTGGGTATAGTTTTGCCAGGTAGGGGAGCGGCTGTAATTCACCTGACACGATTCTGATCTAGGCTGGAATCGTTGCGGCGGCGAACCCTTAATCGGCTAGACTGAAAAACCTTTTCGTTCATCGGTGGCATCATCCCGACATTCAAGCGGTTGGGACACGCCAGCGAACCAGATTTTTAGACTCCAGCCCGTCTTATCTACCTCGGCATCTTCGCAATGACCAGGATCTTCTTCGGCGTTTACGCACAGAATCTGCCCATCAGCCAGAGTGAATTTGTAGTCCAGACCGCACGTGTCAACCGCCGAAAGCTGGCCCAGAAGGGGATGGACGATCGAAACGACCCGGGCTGTGCGTGCTTCCCAAGGAGTGTCGTTTAGCAGTTGATTAAAAAATACGAAATCGACATCGCCTAAGGTTGACGGTTCACCTAAGGGTGACTGTTCATTTAGCCAGGTGGGAGTGGATTGAAAAAAGACGAATCGACCGACGTCGTTGACCCGCATCGGTTGATCAAGTTCGTACCAACTGGGAACCCAAATCGCCAGATGAGTTGCGGCGGAATCAATATTCATTCGGCAAATCCTGAAGCAGTAGCGAAGCGGGCGCCTCGTGTTGGTAGAGGTGACCGGATATCTCGATTTAGTTAATAAGTAATGGACGCAGGCTAAGCGAAACCACCTGTAGCTGGTAAACAGAAGTATTTGATCAGCATCAGGCAATCGCTAGTCATGACTAGCGATTGCCACTGGATGCCCGAGTTGATAAGGATAGCCAAGTTTGACTGCAAACGCATGAGGGGAAGATTATTTGCGTTGGGGGCGTTACCCATGCCGTTCGCTTGGAAAATAGAGTTCGTCGAAAGTTCTGCTGGTCCCAAATTCAAAATCCTGACTTAGGGATGGGGGCTAATTGCAAAAATCGAGTGGTTACGGTCCTCACTAGATTTCGGGCTCCTTGGTATACTGAGGCTGCAGCCCCCGTTTTCCACTACTGCGGAGATAACCGTGACCAAAAGTTTCTCTTCGATTCCTGACGCCGTTGACGCCATCCGCAGAGGCGAAGTCATAATCGTTCTGGATGACGAAAATCGAGAAAATGAAGGCGATTTTATTTGCGCCGCCGAGTTGGCAACTCCGCAAATGATGAATCTGGTCATGAGCGGACGCGGTGATTTCTGCATGCCAGTGTTGCCTGAGATCGCTAACCGGTTGGAGTTGAAGCCGATATGCGAAGGCGCTAATTCGTCTCCTTTTAGCACCGCGTTCATCACGCCGCTGGACCATCGAACGGCCAGAACTGGGATTACGGCGGAAGAACGAGCGGTTTGCGTGCGTGCGATCGCGGATCCGGATTCCAAAGTCAGTGATTTTGTGCGGCCGGGGCATGTCCATTTGCTGTTAGCCAAAGAAGGCGGCGTGTTGCGCCGTTCTGGGCATACCGAAGCGGCAGTTGATTTGGCTCGGATGGCTGGGCTGCAACCAGCGGGCGTCTTGTGCGAAATCTTGGATGACAGCGGCGACCGTGCGACGCGAGATCAATTATTGGAAATCGCCGAGCGAGAGAATTTGGAAATCATCACAATCGAAGATCTAATTGCCTATCGCCGAGTCAGCGAGAAGCTAGTATCGCAAACCGCAACGGCCAAATTGCCGACCAAGTTTGGTGAATTTCAAGTCGTGATGTACGCGGTAAAGTATGAGAACCAAGAACCGATTGCGATCGTTTGTGGCGACTTAAGAAATGCCCCGCAAGCGCCCTTGGTTCGCATGCATTCGAGTTGCTTTACGGGCGATCTCTTGCACTCCTTGCGATGCGATTGCGGAGATCAACTTAATCTTGCTTTGAAAATGATTGCCGACGAGGGGTGCGGTGCACTGATTTATCTGCCCCAAGAAGGCCGTGGGATTGGCTTGGCCGCTAAAATTCGCGCCTACGGTCTGCAAGATGACGGGCTCGACACGGTAGAAGCCAATCAGGCGTTGGGGTACCAGGCGGACATGCGAGATTATGGGGTCGGGATCCAGATACTCAAAGACTTGGGCTTAAGTCGAGTTCGTCTGTTGACGAATAACCCCAAAAAGACCGAGGCGTTCAATCTACGCGGATTCAATCTTGAAGTGGTAGACCAAGTTCCGATTGTCCCGCCCAGTAATCAACATAACGCAGCGTACTTAGCGACCAAGCGGGACAAGATGGGGCACAAGCTTCCCAAGGAATTCTAGTCTTTGAAAAAGGGGTCCAGCTTTCCAAAGACACGCCGGTTAAAAAAGAATGCGGAGATCGGGCAGGTGCAGCGACTGCCCGCTGGGCGGGCTTTAAAAGCCGTCATGTTTCGAGACCGTTTGTGTGTGAAATTTCCCAGACGCAAACACACTACTTTTTGAATACACCCTACTTTTTGAATACACCCTACTTTTTGAATACACCCTACTTTTTGAATACACACTACTTTTTGAATACACCCTACTTTTTGAATACACACTACTTTTTGAATACACACTACTTTTTGAATACACACTACTTTTTGAATACACACTACTTTTTGAATACACACTGCTTTTGGAAAATCCATCGCTAGTCGACGCGGGCGCCCTGGTCGCGGAATTTGATCGAATCGACAAATTGTTCGGTGACATTCGGGCCTGTTTTTCGCCCGGTTACTGCGGTCACCGCAGCGATCGTCTCTGAGTATCTCAAGTCATAATCGATGACAAATTCGACGGTCAATTTAGATTCGTCCGCTGGATCTTGTTTCTTGTCAGCTCGCTGAGCAACCAACGCCGCCAACTTGTCAAATTTGTCTGCTTCGGAGAACGGTGCCAAGTCATCGACTTGAATTGCTGCCAAAAAACGGTTGTCGCCCGAGCGTAAGGTCACAACAATTGGACGTTCAAGATCTTCCATCACATCGACGGGAGTGTCGGTTTGTATTGGCATTTGGATGTTAAAGTCGCCTTCGAGAGCGGTGATTCGAAAGGTCATCACAAAAAATACCAACATCTGAAAGACGATGTCAATCATCGGAGTCATTTCTAACTCGGGTGGCTTGGTAGTGCCTTTGATGGATTTATTGAACATGTTCGAAAACTTCCACACTAGAAACTGATTGCTAGATCAACAAATGGCTGCGGCTCAAATGGATAGCGGGGCAAAACAAGCGGGGCAGAACAAACGGGGCAGAACAAGCGGGGCAAAACAAGCGGGGCAAAACAAGCCGGGTGTCTGCAGGTAATCAATGCAGCAAACGTCGGGCACTACAATTGAAACTTGGACTTGGGTTTATTACCGCGTACAACGAAACCGTAGCAAACCACAACCGCCTAATTCGCACCCAACACGCGTTCTTTAACGCGAAGGGCAAAGTTGGACAGCGATAATTTCTCACACTCGGCCATTAACTCTTGCACCTTCCCCGAAGGGGTGTCTTCATGCCCGCGAATGACAATCTTCACATCTTTGGCCTCCAAGCCTTCCCGCTTAGCGTCTCTGATTTTGCGTTCAAAAAACGGTTCTAGCAGACTGGCTCGAGCGATCTTTGCCCCCGAATATAGGATTTCGCCGTTCGGCAGTAAGTTCAGAATCATTTGATGTTCGGCAACTTCCCGCGGCGGTTTGGCCAATTCGCTCAGCGGCAGTTCAATGTTTTCGCTTCGATCCACCGCGCTAAAATTCAGTAAGATCATGAAGAACGCAATTAATTGAAACGTCATATCAATCATCGCCGTTAGGTCGGCCGATTCCTGTTGGTCTTCAGCGCGTTGTAACTTCATAGGACAGTACCGAAAAACGGAGAGAATGCAAAGGAAACAGGCTATCCAGGTCGACTACTTCTTGTCGATGGCAACGCTTTCGAATCGGTTCATCAATTCTTCGGCGGTCATGCCAACTTCCAAGATCAATCGGTGGATGTGGTTACGCAAAACGGTAAAGGCAACCATGGCCGGAATCGCGATCGCCAGACCCAGCAACGTCGTCACCAACGCGGTTGCGATATCCAATGCCAAACGAGTCGGTTCGGGCGTGCCACCCGATTCCGCGATCACTTGGAACGCGTTGATCATACCGTGAACCGTACCAAACAATCCGACCATCGGCGCGATACGGGCGATCAAATCCATATAACTTAAACGGTGTTCCAATTTCATGGCTTCATCTTCGCCAACTTCCTGCATGGCTTCAATTGATTTGGCATAGCCAGATTGCAACCGAGCCATACCCGCGGCAAGGACATTTCCAAGGAACGATTCGTCCGCCTTCGCCAGTTCGTAAGCCTGTTGATATTCTTTAGCGTCCAATTGCTGTTCAAATTGTTCCGATAAAGCCGGAGGGCAAATCGTTCCGCGTCTCGAAGATAAGAAATTCATGATAAAGAAAGCCATCAAGGTGAAGCTTAAGATCATGAAAATCAAAATGTACCCGATGCCTAACGCTTCAAAGACCCAATCCCACAAGGATTGCTTCTTCGCAGGTGCAGCGTTGGCTACCCCTGCCCCAGCGTCAGCCGCCCCAGCATCAGCTGGTGCTGCCGGTTGGGCCGCTTCGTCTTGCATCACCGCTGCAGAACTGGAACTTACGACCGAACTATGGGCCCAAAATTGGCAACTGCAGATGCCTGTTGCTAAAACCAAAATCGTGAACCATCGAAATGGGGCTTGCTGAATTCCAGAGATCATGTTCAATCGCCTCTTCTGATACAAACACGCGATCCTAGCCAACAACGCGGACTAGGATGCAAAAGGAAAAGTTGGGTTAAGTTAGGTCAGTGAAAAGAACCAGCCCGCCAGCAAGTCAAAACACTTTCACTTATTCGTGATCAGGAAAATCTGTATAAGTTTCAGGGGCACCTGCGTTAGGATTGTAGAGCCAAATGATAACTGAGGCTCATTGTGGTTGCGATACCGGAGCCCGACGCCCCATAATATTCAATCCCGAGGCCCACGGGTCAGCAAAGCGGCGGCCAGTGGATGTTCACTCTTGACGGCCTTCCCGCCGCCTAAGCGTTGATTCGCGGCCCAGCAAGAGCAATCCAAGTCGACTTGCCAGCTTCCCAGTTGTGTCTAGACCAACCTACTGACTTAACACTTGTGCCCAGTAAGTTCCACCATAACGCGAGGTTAACTTGCTTTTGGCTTCACTTGCGCGGTCGGTCTTGCCCATTTGAGTCCAGATTTGGATTAGGCGGTACAAGGCTTCGGGGTGAGCTTCCGAGTTCGCCATAAACAGTAGATCCGTGTGTAGGAATGCCGCTTCGGCATCTTTCGTTTTACCCGCGATCAAATAAACGTTACCCAACGCGTTATAGGCAAAGCCGTTGACCAACGAGTCTTCGGGGTTCTCGGTTAAGATCGCTTTCTTTAACATTTCTTCAGCTTGATCGGCTTTTCCAAGCCCGGCAACGGCCACCGCAGCACTTAGCTTCGCGGCACTCTTAAGTCGCGTGCTTTCAGGATCATTGACATCAAAAGAGGCCGCTTTATCGAATGCGGTCTTGGCGGTCGCGTAATCCTTCTCCAATAACGCAATGAAACCAAGTTCCAAGTTCGCTTTCAATGCGACCGTTTGGTCAGTCACACCCGCCAAGGGGCCGAATGAGTCTTTGGCGATGTTCAAGCGATTGGACGCTTTTCCCAATCGACCATATAGCATCAATGACGGGTAATATCGAAAGTGATTTTTCCCGTCCTCTTGAAACTTACGAACTTGAGCCACGGCATCAGAAATGGAATGGCCGGGTGTACCTGCCAGGGCCAATTCGGTTTTTGCAACGGCCATGCTATACATCCCATCCAAAACAGTATTCGGGCTGCTGGTATCCCACTTCATTCCAGAAAGTTCTTTCTCGGCTTGATCAAATTGACGATTTGATATCGCTTCGCGTGCCTGGTTCATGCGGCTAGGTTCGTCGTTAAATCGAATATGATCAATCTCTTGGGTCGGGATCGTCGTTTCCGAGTTTCTAACGCTCAGGGTGACTAAATCTGCCGTCATCGCTTGCAGTTTTCCAGAAATCCGAGTCTTCCCATCCACTTTGACAACCGTGTCAATTTGCCCATAAGACAGGCCCGCACAAACCGTGACCATTGCAAACATGATCGCAGCAAAGAAGTTGGGTAGTGGTTGCCGTGTGGGCCTCCATCGTCCGCCGATCAACGCCTTGGCTGGCCATGAAGTGGTTGTCATGTTGGCAGCCATGACTCCAGCAAGGTTACTGGTGGCAGGGTTTGGTGCAGTCTCTTGATTATTAATTGTGTTGTTCATCATGATCCGTGTCGTTTCTTCAGATAACCTTTCCCGTGTTCCCAGAGAATCGAGTGATTTTGGGGGAATGATCTGGGATCGGTCGGTTCTGGTTACTATCAATGGTGAATGTGAGCGTTTCGTCTTTGCGACTATTTCAAACCGGCTAACCCATTGGGTGCTTCTTTCAATTGGGTTTGAATACGTTTGGCCAGACTGTCGAACTGGGAAGACCACTTAGGGCCGCCCATTTGAGCGTCTTTTTCAAGTTGATTCTTGATTGCTTTAAGAGCCGCCTGGGTATATTTGGCGTCACCGGTAACCTGCCCATAACTTAGTCGACTGGAGGTAAGGCCGAATAACGCCAGATAAAACGTGTCGCGATTCTTCGTGTCAGAGATCGTCGCTTGCGCCAATTTTTGCCAGCCCCACATTAGATTCGTTTTGGCTTGGCCTGCGGTTCCTGCCGAAGGCAATCCACCGGCAATCGCCGTTCTGATGTGCGACTTGTCTTTTGTGCTTTCGCCCCATTCTTGATAAAGGCGGCACAGTTCAATTTGTATCTGAGGATTCTTGGGCGATTGGGTCAGCAACTGACTAAGACGCTTGCTTGCCGCTTCATACTTTGCCTGGCCCCTTAACGACGATGCGCTGCTTAGTTGTAATTGACTTCGATAGGCGTCAATATTGGGTTCCGTAGAATTGACACTCGACGCCAAAGCCTTGTCAAAGCAGCGTCCGGCAAGGGAATTCAATTGGACTCTTATCTCTTTGTTTTCCGAGGGCAAATTGTCCGCCATATTCAGTGTGGCATCGCCGATTGAATACATCAGTTTCCAGTCGTTCGCTTGTTCCAAAATGGGCTCGAAAATGGTTAGCATCGCTTTGGCCAACGGAATTCGCTGCTGTTCAGATTCTGCATTCGCCGACTGCTCTTTTAACTTTTTCAGAGTCAGGCCATAAAACCCAATCAAGATCTGGTCCTTGTTTGGAGTCTGGCTGATTTTTTCACTCAGCAGTTGTAGCAACGCCGAACCTCTGGCAATTTCAGTCTGAATATCGCCGCCTTGGCTTAGCAGACCCAAGTGAGCAATCAAACCACTCTGGATCAAGCTGCTTTGGATAGTCGGTTCATTGACCAGCGGATCATTCTGTTCGACCCGTTTCAAGCCCGACGTCGCCGAGTTTTCCAGAAGATCGATTGCTTCCTTGAACTTGCCTTGATCGTTATACATTTGGGCCAATGCAGCGGCACCATAAAAGTGCAACTGGGAAATTTCTTCCGTTTCTGCCGTCAGAGCCGCGTTGAGTAGTCGAAATCCGTTTTGCTTTTGGGTCGCAATTTGCGAACTAAAGTCCGCTTGGGGATTTGGATCTCTTTCGAGTGTTTCCGCCTCTCGAACGTAACTCAGACCCACTCGCAACTCTGCGGCCGGGCGTTTCACATTGGTCGGCGATAGTTTGTTGATCGCTGCTTCGGCCTCATCCAATTTCATCTGATCAATCGCAACCGCTACTAACAGATACGCGGCATCACCTGCCTCTTTGCGTTCGGGCCAGCGTTTCAAAACCTCCTGGCAGATATCCTTCATGTGGTTCTGTTCGAACGTCAAATCGGTTCCATTTCGCTTGCCAATGAACACCATTTGATTCAAGGCTTGTGCGGCCAGGACTGCCGCTTCTGGAGTGCCGTACTCTGTGGGAAAGCGGTCCAGAAGAAATTCACCGATCAGCGCGGTTTCTAGATATCTTTCTTTCATATAGTAACATTGGCACTGGTAAAGTCTGGCCAAGTTGACATCTTTACGAAGTGTTTGGGCATCGGCCAATTCGAAAGCACGTTCAAACCAGCCTAACGCATCGTCGACCAGACCCGTTAGCTCTTGTTTCAATACGTTAGCCTCTGCCGATTGGGAAGGGTCCGCTGCCATCCCAGAGTATTGAACCTGAAGCTCACCCGCGGAGCTAAGTGATTCAAAACCGGCCTGGCGCGCTTCGAGGAATGTTGCCACGTTTTGCACGGTTGACCCAACGCCGCGAACTCCCCAAGAATCCATCAATTCTTTGGCTTCCAGACCCTGAAGCGAATTCAACTTGGCGATGGGTCGTAAAATTGAGCCACTCAAACGGGTCGAAGTGTTGGCTTCGGTTCGCTGCTGTGGGGTAGGCTTTTCAATGGAGGAGAAATGTTCCACTCGGGCGCGATGCGCTTTCGCGTGCGCGATCAAGACTTGTTGCACGACTTCATTTTCGAAGTCACTTGCGACGAATATTTCGGCAACCTTGTCGATTTGCAAAATGGCGCGTTCGATATCAAAAGGTTCTTGATGGAACCAGATTTCCATTCCTGTCAGAATCGCGTCTCGTTTTAGCAGCCGGTAAGACGGACTTTCCAGCAGCAAAATGTCGTCCAATAAGGGGCCTGCCTCCTTAAATTTATCCAAAAGGATCAGGCACTTTACTTGGTTTAGCTGAAAGTACATGTCGAAAGGGGCCGGCTTCTTATACTTACTACGGTATTCGGCATTTCGAGCGGCCAAGTCTGCTATCCGAGTTTTGAATTCAGGGTCAGTCTTGGAAAACGTGCTGGCGACTTTCTCCAAAGCTGACAGTTCGGAAAGGAGATTCGACAAGAAGCGAACCGTATTTTCAGGGAATGCCGCTCGACGTTTCGCATCTTTGCTGCGCCGCGCTTCTCGCAATTCTTCCAGCAATAGTTCGGAGGCTTTGGCATACGCCACCGCCGCACTTTCAAGTTCACTGCGGACCACCTGGGCCAGTTCGGGTTTTTCCCAGATGCGTGCCAATGGCAATTCAGACTGCCGTCGGTAATATTCGGCTAGGCTAAGTTTGATTTGGGTGATCATGCTGATCGCTTCAAGCTTACGCTCCAACTGCGGAGCATTGGTAACTTGAAGTTCCGCTAACTCGACCGCAGAATTCCAGGTCTCAATCGCTTCTTTGATGTCCGATAGAGTCCTTGTCTTTTCAAACAAAACCTGGGCACGGCGAAAGGGGATTTCTAATTTCAGTTCTGGGCTAATCCAATTGTCAGTTTCCATTTTTGATAAGTAGTGTTCGGCGACATCAAAGTGACCGTTTTGCCTTAGCGCTTCCAGAAACATCTCGAATGGTTCGTCCGACTTGACTGACGCCGGTTTCGTCAAAATCGCAAGCATCAAAACCGTAAAAAGGCAAAATCGCTGCCAGCCAGTACGCAACCCAATTCGGGCACACAACCCATTTCGGACTCGCCACCCAGTACGCTGCGGTTTCCGGGCAATTCCTGACTGGCGATTTCTGGTCCAATTTCTGAAGCCACCAGATTCTCTTTGGTGTTCAGTTTTCGGCGACACAGACGTTTCAGGAATAAAGTAGTTTTGTAACATGGGCTTTATCTGAATAGTTAGGGTCTGGAAAATCTAAATTGATCGGCGGAACCAGCGGAATTAAATTCACAATCAAACGGGGCCCCGACCCGTGGGAATCTTACGAAAATACTACCCATCGATGGCAATGATTGCGAATAACTTAGGCTGCATCGTTCAGGCAACGCAGCCGAAATTTGCTCCAGGTTCCTATGTGGAACATTATCTGGAATTTGCGACCTCAGGCCACCGCTTGTGTGAAAAAAAAACAATGGAAATTGGCAATGATTTGAAATCTTCCCTAAGTAAAGGTCGATCGCAGTCAATTTCGTACGGAAAACCGCACCATTTTATCCGCCGCCAACGGATTATTTTTGACTTGGATAATTGATGCCAACCAAACGTTTTCGAATTCATCCAATGATTTCGCGCAACTAACGGTTGATCCATCAGCCCCTTGGGTGTGACTGCCCCTTCTAACTTAGGGTCATCCACCCACAGACTACCTTCGGCAAGTCGCAAACCAAGTTACTGACTTGTCTAGCATCGGAAGAACTACAGGTAGGCAAACAACTTCCATTGAAATTGGCAGTGTCAGCATGGATTTAGCGATTGATACAACGTGAAACCTTTAACGGTCGCAACGTCAAAAACGATCGATAGGAAAGTCAACCTTAATGAGTGAATCAAAAGGGGCGAATTCAGTTCAATCAGTCAAAGATAAGTTGTCGAATAGAAAAGTGATAACCTGGCCAAGTCATTCGTCATCGCACCTGTGGGCTAGTCAGAACCAGATAGCAGCGACACCACATGAGAAAATCTTTGGGTGTCGAAATCTGGCTGAACAAATTTGGATGTGAAAATCCAACTTCTGCTCTGACAGTTCCAAAAAATGCGTCGTCGGCTACTTTTGAACAGAAACCAGTGCCTTTAAAAAATCAAATTTCCCTTTTGTCCATTCTTGGTAAATTGTTTCCGGATTCCAATGCTTTTACTATGGCAAACGTCACAGCCCTAAAAGGCAAGCGGTAAGGACTGTGGCCCACGGAAGAAAACTTGAATCAGAAACCCTGAAAAGGTTCGGACAAGTTGTCCCTGTCCGATCTTTGGTTTAGCAACCGAGCCTGCGGATGTTTGGCGACCCATTACTTCTAAATCCTACTATGGGGGGCTCCTAAATCCTACTACTGGAAACGTGCGGATTCAAACAATACCCACAGCAATCACGGAAACTACTCTATAATAATCCAATTGACTCAAACGCGGGTTACCATCACCAAGTGGCGGCTGCGACAAGCGGTTCGAAACTATGGTTAACGTCAAAACGTGTCAATTTACTATCTTTTGCTCTTGAAATCCCGCCACTGGTGAAGATTCAGCTTTCATTATTGGCATTATCGTCAGTTTCTGATTTCAAGAGTTTATCGAATTTGAATTCAAATGGTTTATGTCCAATGGCCTCAAAGAACCTTCGATTTCTGGATCCTGAATCTAAGAAAAGTCCGCCCAATTATGCGTCTCGATCCGTTCAAATCAAATTGTTGATGTTGGTCGGTTCCCTGTGCGCCGTGATCTGGGCGATGCAGCAAGCGGGGCAGCCTCAAGCATGGCAATGGCTTGTTGAAATGGATCAGCGAGCCAAACAGAACAAGCAATTGCTTTCCCAGTATGGAGCAGAATCGATCGCTGAATTGGAGCGGTCGGAACAGGATCCTGCTTCCCAAGTCCGCGAAGAAGGTGGAACGAGTTCCGAAATCGGATCGCTATCGGGTGTTGGGAATTCTTCGTTTTCGGGCCTTCCCGATTCGATCGATTGGGAACTGGAGCGTGTCTTTTGGGAGTTCGCCGTTAAGCGAATGAGTCCGGGCGAGCGATTTGCCTTGGTGGTCGGGTTGTCCGCTTGGACCGATGCGACGAACGTGAGTGTGGTCGAAAACAGTGAATTACGTTCGGCGATTTCTCGACTTTCGAACTTGCGAAATTTGTTTGACCGACAAGTGAAAACTTCCGCAGCCATGCAGGCTGGAAGTCAAGGAAGTTTTGAGGCAGTTCCCTCAGACGTGGCGTCTGAAAATGGTGTGGAATCCGATGCTGACTTGGCACAGTCGTCTGGCGAACCGCTCTTGGACTTGCCGCAAGTTGACATCGACGCGACACAAATGCCGACGCTTTACAAATTGCCCGCCAAACTTTCTATGGACCAGGCGACTTCGATTGTTGATCAAGGTTTGTGGTTGTCTAGTTATTGGGAACCCGTGTTGCGCCGCGGCAGTGTGGAATCCGAGGATCCCGAAGCGAATACCTCGGAATTGACTCTGCCGCCGGATCGAACTTTGGGGCAGCAGTTGGCGGGACAAGGTCATTGGGCTGAAATTCGCCGCCGTCTGATCGATCCGATTCTCGTGTCAATCATCAGCGATGGCAGTCGGCTAGGACGCCCAGAAGAGCGCGCCAGTTGGTTGCGTACCGTGCAAGCGGTTGCGGCTGCTCAAAAAGAAACGGGGGCTAAGCTGAATGATAACTCGCTGTCCGCGATCCCGGTTACTCGGCAAAATCTAATGGGGCAACCCGAGTCGTTTCGCGGGAAATGGGTCCAGATTTCAGGGACGTTGCGGCGAGTTGATTTGAAACGTCAATCCAATCGCGAAGTTGGCCAATATGTGGAAGGGGAAGACTATTGCGTGGCTTGGATTCAGCCCGGGATTTCATCTCAGGGCCCCTATTGTGTTTACTGTTTGGATGATCCTGAATTAAGAGCATTGGCCCAAAGCAAGAGTGATCCTCGACGTTCGGTATCGGTGTCAGGCATCTTCTTTAAGATTTATCCCTACCCAGTTTCGGATTCCAAAACGGCGGCGTGTCCTCTTTTGATTGCTTCAAAAACATCGCTGGCCAAAATTACGACGCGACAGCCTGCCGCGAATTTATCGTCTTCGCAATGGGGAATTGCAACGGTGGTCATCACTTTGTTTGCGGCTATTTTGGCCGGTTTTGTCTGGATTTCGACTCGATATAGGTCGGCCAATCCGATTGGTCAACGCATTAGGAATTCGGCTGAAGTCAATTGGTTGGGCAAGCATCAAATCGACAGTCCGTCACAGTCGTTAGAACGCATGACTCGTCAAACCGGCGAAGTTGACCACGAAACGAAAGATGAAGAAGTTTCGAGGGATTCGACGTCGACCCTCACAATCCGTGAAGTCACTTCCAGCAATGACGAAACCGATAGTAAGGAATTGCGATGATTCGGAGAATGCTTCACTGGCGATCTGAATTCTATCTTTGGCGTGCCACGTTCAAAACGGATGTGTTTGCAGGTTGGGTTGCGGTTGGGAACATCAGTTGGGAACGACTTTTCAATTTGCGGATTCTGTTGGTAACGGTTCTGTTGTTTTCTTGCGGGTTCTACCAAACCCATTGTCTGGCGATTGTCCCAGTGGGTACGTTTGACCGTGAGTTCTCAAATTTTATTGGACTTGAAGAAAGTGAGGCGTCTGTATTGGTCGCAGCCCGCGGCCTTAGTCCGTCGTCCCGTTTGCTTTTTCAGGCGATCGAGACCATCGACCGCAAGCCGTTCCGCGATTGGCATCAGATTCAAGGGGCGGTGCGGGCTTATGATGCCGCTGCTTGGAATGGTCTTTCACCCAATGCGATCAATTTGCAGGAGGACGTTTTCAAGGTCCAGGGTTATTTAGAAAGTGTTCGAATCCACGTCACCGATGAGCCTACGATGGAGGGCTTACTGGTGCGAGACGCTGGTGTAGATTTGCCGGAGAATCCAAAAAAGGGCCAGGCGTCTAATGAAGATTCATCGAACGGCGTTCAGCGTATCGAGGGATTTGTAAATCCGACATTTACCCTGTATGAATGTGTGCTTGTCTTGACCGAAGCAAGTGCTGGTTCGGTAAATGCTGTTTCTATCCCAAGTCAATCGCAACGTTTTCGTATATTCACGTCACATATTCCAGATTTGTTTCTGGGTTTGGACTTCAAGTCCGGTGAAGACGGGGTTCGGGCCTGGTATTCGCCGGAAATCCGAACATCGGGAATTCGCACTCCCCAAGTTGGTTCGGCGGAATCGGTCTCGGCGGAATCGGTCTCGACTGGGTCGCGATTGAATGTCTTTGCCACCGTCTTGGGGATTGGAACCAAAGGCGTTGCTAAGGTGATTGATTTTGAAACACAATCACCAACGGATCCTTTGCCAACGGGATTGACTAAGCGATTAGGCTGGGCAGGAGGGAACCCGTTGGCGCTTGAAGCATTGGTGCAGGGGTCTCGGTTTATCGACCGCCAAGAAGCTGGTGATTCGTCGCGGAACTTGGGACAGTTGGTACAGTCGTGGCAGACGTTGTCGGCGTCGGGTTTTGACTTAGGGCTACTAGATTCGTTAGCCCTTAGCCAACGTCGGGAATTGGTTCCAGCAGATAACGAGGGATTTTATCAGATGCTGTCTGCTGTTGGGAAAGCTCCAGCGGGATTGGGATTTGATCAGGAATTGCCAATACGCCAATCGATACTCAATCCCAATAAACAGGTCGGCCAAGGGTTTCATGTTTTTGGCGTCGTGAAGCAGATCACTCGAGTTCAAAACGAAGCCGGTGAACGGGGTGAACAATTAGGGGTTTCTCAATACTATTTGCTACACTTGTTAGTGCCTTTGAAGAAGCCAATTCGCTTGAATTTTTCCAAAGACAGGAAGATCACTTATCAGAAGCACTTTCCTGTAGTGATTGCTTGCCGCCAACTACCCGCAGGATTGCAAGCTGGAGAATCGATGCGGCAGTGGATCAGTTGCGATGCGTTCTTTTTTAAGCTTTGGAGCTACCAATCAAGCCGCACTAAGGACTCGGCACTTGATCAATGGAGTCCGTTGCTGGTTGGATTCGAGCCAAAACTACAGTCACCGCCCGGAGGTCAACAAGCGTCTTGGCCGATCGGCTGGTTGCTCTTATTTCCAGTAGCCTTGGCAACGATCGGCTTGCTGGTGGCCGGGCTTGGCAGCTACAAACGTCGTCCGCGTTTCCGGTCGAAAAACCGTTGAATTGGGTGTGAATCCAATACCGATTGGGGCGTCTGTCGGCTTATGGGTTATCGCCTAAAACCCTATAATGAGAACCCCGACCTTGGCGATCTCTTTGGTGGTCTCCGGCAGGCGGATTGATAAGTCAAGTTTGAACTGATTTCACTCGTTGAAAAATCTAAAAAAGGAGAGCCCGCAATGGCGCGAGCCAAGGTTTCAATTATTGGTGCTGGAAATGTCGGAGCCACGTGTGCTCATTGGTGCGCTTCGATGGAATTGGGCGATATTGTCCTGTTGGACATTCCTGCGCTGGAAGACGTCCCCAAGGGGAAAGCGTTGGACCTGATGCAATCGTCGCCGATCATGGGATTTGATGCCAATATCATTGGCACCAACGATTATGCGGACACCGCAAACAGCGATGTCGTCGTGGTGACCGCGGGTATCGCGCGAAAGCCAGGAATGAGCCGCGACGATTTGTTGGCGACCAATGCAAAGATTGTTGCAAGTGTCGCCCAGCAAATCAAAAGTACCAGCCCCAACGCTGTGGTAATTGTGGTTTCGAATCCTTTGGATGCCATGGTTCAGCAGTTCTTGAAGGTCAGCGGTTTTCCTTCAGAGCGAGTGATTGGTCAGGCAGGCGTTCTGGATACCGCGCGGTACCGAACGTTTATCGCGATGGAATTGGGTGTGAGTGTCGAAGATGTTTCGGCCCTATTGATGGGTGGCCACGGTGACACAATGGTGCCAATGCCTAGCTGTACCAGTGTGGGTGGTATTCCCATTCGCCGCTTAATGGATGAGAAGCGATTGGATGAAATCGTGGATCGCGCGCGGAAAGGTGGCGCCGAAATTGTTGGCTTGCTGAAGACCGGAAGCGCCTACTATGCGCCTGCTGCCGCAACCGCACAGATGGTGGAAGCCGTTGTTAAAGACAAGCGAAGATTGATCCCCTGCGCAGCGTATTGTGATAAAGAATACGGCGTTGGCGGATACTATGTGGGTGTCCCTGTAATTTTGGGTGCCGGCGGTGTTTGCAAGATTGTGCAGTTAGAATTAGATGCACAAGAACAAGCGGCGTTTAACAAAAGCGTTGATGCGGTGAAAGAATTGGTCGCCATTATCGACAACATGCCGGCTTAGGCTTCTTTGCCTAGACTCCTTTGCTTAGGCGGCGTTGTTTAGGCGGCGTTGTTTAGGCGGCGTTGTTTGGGTTGGCTGGAACACGGTTTGGTTTTGGGCCGTGTGGGTGATTCGAAATTCAAGGCAAAAGTCAAGCTTGCTGGAGCGATCCAGCAAGCTTTTTTTTTCGCTAGCAAACTACTTTTCAAGAAATGTGTCTGTGACATTGACGCGACGCGTTCGGTCCAATAAAAACTTGGTACCAGAACACTGTAGATAGACCAGTCCGTTGAAAACTAAATTCGAAGTGAATACACCCTCATGAATCGATTGCAGTTTGGACCTCTTGCGTTAGTTGAAGAAAATTTGAACCGCCCAACCGCAGGTTCAATCAGTAGTGTCGAAGATTCAGTTGAAGACAATCCGCGCATGCGAACCGAAACCGTCGCGGCGGGTTTGCCGACCAAGATGGGGCAGGCGGTCTATCCTCACAGTTTGTTCATCCCGTCGGGTTACGAGAAAAATTACAGTTACCCCTTGGTCGTATATTTGCACGATGAGCAACAAAATGAGAGCATGATCCACCAAGTCATGTCTCAGATCAGTTATCAAAATTACGTAGGTGCCTCGTTTGCGTCACCCCTGTCACCGGGATTGAAATGCAGTTGGGGGCAATGCGAAGACGTCATCGAACTCAGCGACCTGGCGTTAGCCCAGTGCATCACCGCGGTCAAGCGACGCTTGAATATTAACGCTGATAAAGTGTTCCTTGCCGGCACAGGGGCCGGCGGTACCATGGCCTTTCGCTTGGCGTTGCAGAACCCGAGCCTGGTGGCTGGTGTGATTTCTATCAATGGGGACCTGCCCAAAGCGTTGACCCCGTTCGCCCAACTAAAGGCGGCTCGCAATGTACCGATCTTTTGGGCTCATTATCGCGATTCAACTGTCTTTCCAGAAGCTTCTTTGTGTTCGAACTTGTCGTTGCTTCATACAGGCGGCTTTTCGATCACATTGCGTCAATATCCCAACGACAACGTAGGGTGCCGCCAAGTTTTTAGTGATTCCAATAAATGGATCATGGAGCAGGTGACAGGTCAAAGCAGTTAAGATTGCCCCGAATTATTCAGGGAATCCGCTTCTCACTAGCAAACCCGTCGCAACCCCTTCGGGTCATTCTTCATTGCCCGCAGCGATCATTTGGTTCGGTGCAGCTGCCTATCTAACTGACATCAAACCTACTCGCTGCAGATTTGGTTTTGAAGGTCGTGGTAGAGTGCGCAGTTTGCCGGTCGCTTGTTTAGCCGCTTCTTTCGACGGCACTCAAGCCCACCAAGCTTGTTAAATCGTCGCTGATCGTCGCTGATCGTCGACTTTATCGGCTTCAGTCTGACGAAATCGAGTCCACTTTTACCGACTTAAACTAGGCAAGAGTCACTTGGCTGGCACGCTTGGTTCTGGACTTGATCGATTCGAGAAAATGTCTTTTGGCCTGCTTGATTCGTACGGCAGTTGAGTAAAAGTCAAGCTCAAATGGGGCCCTTCTGGCTAACATAATCCTATGCAATGGGATCGGCTTGCATTGCCTGCTTGTTCAACAAGTGAATTTTAATTTCTGATTTTCAAGATTCGCTGGCACGATTGACTTGATTTCGATTGACAGCAAATCTGTTCTTTTTGTACAAGCAACTTGAAGATGCCTAAAGTTTCTAAACCGTCCTGCCGACACCTCACTACCCATTTGTTAATTTCATGCCAGTGCCAGAAATTGAAATAAAGAAATCGATATTCGGGCGGTTGCGTAAATCCCTTTTCGCCAACCCACTTTTGAGTGGTGGGGCGTTGTTAGCGGCTGCTGGTCTAATTGGAATTGTCGCTTGGGCGTCTGGATCGCTGGTTGCCAACGACAAAAATGTGCCCACCATCGAAGAGGCTCTGGAGTTACTGGCAGATCAGAAGTTTCCGGAGGCCCGCGAAGCGGCAATCAAGGTCTTGTCCGGTGGTGAATTGAGCGATGACCAAAAGGGCTTGCCCGCGTACATCATTGGCACCGCGTTGGTACGAACAGACTGCGAACGTGAACGCAGACAAGAACGTAAGCAAGGATTGTACCTGATCGCGTCACGCTACTTTGATGAAGCTGAATTACAAGGTGTGCCCGAAGATTTACGCCCAGATTTGGAATATGCATGGGGGCGTAGTTTGTATATGGCAGGTTCTTTATCCAATGCACGTGAACCGTTGGTGCGCGCGATCAAGACCACTAAAGAGAACAAGCATGAAATTCTTGGTTGGTTAGGGCAAGTTTACCTTCAAGATCCTCAACTTTCAAAGGCTGAAGGGATCCAATACGTGGACCAATTGTTGGCCGATCCAATGTTAGATTCCAGTCAACGCATCGACGCACTTTCTTTGAAGGCAAGAATGTTACTCAAAGATAAGAAGATTCCTCTGGCCATGGATATTTTCAATTTGCTTCCTGAGGATTCTCCAGAACGCGGTAGGGTAAACACTGCCTTTGGTGAAGCGTATTTGCAGGAAGCCGTTGAGAAAGAAGAGCAGCGTCGCCCAGAGTTGGAACTGACCGAGCTTTATCAAAAGGCCATCGATGTTCTGCAGCAAGACATGGAAGATAGTGATGATTTAGAGCGAGCGAGAAAACGATTCTTGTTGGGTATGGCCTGTATGGGGGCAGGCGATTTAGAGACGGCAGTCGAGAGTTTTACTTACGTTCGACGTCAGTTTTTTGATCGTCCCATCGGTATTGCTGCGGGCTTTTGGGAAGCGCAATGTTTGTTGGAAATGGAGCGGTTTGCCGAGGCATTTAGTTTATTCACCAGTATTTTGCGGGAAGCGGTTCGCCCCAACAATCAAGGTGAAACCGAATGGTTGAATAAGGAATCCATCAGCAAACGGATCGAACATGCCGTGCTTCAGTACGTAAAATTAGACGATTGTGCGAGTGCGGTGAAGTTGGCGGACCACTTTCGCACGGCTTCGATGCTCCGTGAACCTCCTATTCCATTGGGCGATTCTGCGGAATACAAATCTATCGCTTTGAAGCGGTGGATCGAACTGTTAGAAGAACAATCGGCAAGGGTCAAGTTTTCGGAAAAAGAAGAAGTTCGCAGTCGAATCATCGAAAAGTATACCGATTACGGTCACGCATTGTATTCTTTGGCCGTAAACCGTTACGCCTCGGCTGACTATTCAAACTACCTGTTTCAAGCAGGCGAGGCCTATTTTAACGCAGAAGATTATTACCGTGCAAAATTGGCATTCCAGCAATACCTTGATACCAATGACGATCAACGAGGTTCCTTGGCTCGACTAAGGATTGGCCAGTCCTTGTTAGCGCAACGAAAATTCGCTGGAGCGATCGAGGCTTTGACCAGTTGTTGGACCCTATTTCCAAACGACCCAGTCGTTTACCAAGCACGGTACCAAGCGGCTGAATGTTATTTGGAATTGTCCAATCCCGAGCAGGCGCAATTAATGTTGCGGGCGAATTTGGATAATGATGCGTTGACGCCCAGTTCGCAAGAGTGGATCAATTCGCTATTTTTGCTGGGTGATCTGCTATTCAATGAAGGGATGAAACGCGAAGCATTAAGCAATGCCGCAGCAGGAAATCTAACCGCCGATGGTGAAGAAGATCCCATTAAATTATTGCAACAGTCGTACGATTTTTATCAACAGGCGATCGGAAGATTGAACGAAGCGGTTCAACGTGAAGGACGGCTGCCGGCTGCCAAGGTGGGACGCTACTATCTGGCCGACGCGTACCGTAGATCCAATCGTTGGCACGAAATCCAATTGTCTCAGACCACCATTAATGCAAAGCAAGTTCAACTAACGGATTTAATTCGTCGCACCGATGAAAAGGCGATTGTGTATTTGGATCAATTAGAAGAGCACTTGATTGAAATTCGAGAACAACGGCCATTAGATGATGTGGAAGACAAGTTGCTGCGGAATTCGTTTTTTACTCGAGGCACTCTGTATTTTCGCCTAAATCAATTTGAACAATCGATCTCCATGTATCGTTCAGCAAGTAATTTGGTAATCCTAGAGCCGGAAGTCTTGGAGGCTTACGTTCAAATCGCTGCCTGTTATCGCAGAATGAATCGCAATGAGGAAGCAAAAAAGATTATTGACCAAGCAAAAATCTTGTTGCGGGATCGGATTCCATTAACTTCTGACTTCGAAGAAACGACGCGATTTTCTCGAGAGCGTTGGGTGGCGTTGTTAGACTGGTTAAGCACGATTTGATCGTTTGAAAACAGTAGAAGGCGTTGGTTTGGGTCATACTTCAACGAGGTGATTTTCGTGAATTTTCAAGATTCCAATTTCGCAAACAATGCGATCAATATTGATCTTTCGACTGCGCGATTAGCGACATTGGTGAGCCAGAAACGCAAACTGGTTTTCGAATTGCATAAACTGGTGATAAAGCAGCGGCAAATGGTGGATGCAGCTGAAGTAGACTTCATTCCATTGTTGGCCATCAAGCAAAAAGTTCTGGAAGCACTGAATGCGGTCGATCGCTGTATGGATCCGTTTCGGCAGCAAGATCCTGACCGACGTCTTTGGACGTCACCCGAAAATCGCGAAGCGTGCCGAACCCAGGCCGACCAATGTGAAGCCGTATTTCGTGATGTCTTGGAAATCGAGAACTATTGTGCGCAAACAATGAGACGCCAACAATCAATGATCCAGGAACAACTGCAAGGTTCGGTGACTGCTAACCATGCGACTCGTGCGTATCAACAAGAAGCCAATCAACCAATGAATCGATTTGATTTGTCGTCCGAGGGATAGTAAGTGGTTGCAATCCAACGCGACTTTGCTTGTTCGCCGGCGCTACCGTCAAGCGACCAGTCCTGCGATCTGTTCGTCAATGGTTGCCAGGTTTTGGAAGATAGTTTGGGCAGCAATAGAAACAAAGACACAGGTGACTGGGATGCAAGGTCCAGCAGAACGCTTAAAAGCTTGCCTGCAAAAAAAACGAACACGCGGAAAATCTGTAAGGAGAAAGAACCGTATGCCGACTTCAACGTCTATCGAAACCGAATTTGCAGAAACTTTGAATCAGCCAGCCGGTACCGGTGCTCGTTGTTTTGACGGTCAATCCATTGCCCAGGTTGCCCAGGAATTGACTCTAGAAACCGTACTGGATATCTGGCAAACGGCCACCGATCGCCTGCAACAGACTCATTTGACGTTGCAGCAAGAGATTCGGCGTTTGACGGATGAATTAGAAGAGAAGAACCGACAACTGGCTCGCAAGAATCGGCTTGCCGACCTGGGGCAAATGGCAGCACATGTCGCACATGAGGTTAGAAATAATTTGGTTCCCATGACTTTGTACATGAGTTTACTTAAACGCCAGCTGCAGTCGCAAGCCTGCGATTCTAAGGTGCAAAGTGAACAATCCGTTGGTCTGCTTTCCAAAATTGAAAACGGTGTAAATTCAATGAAGTCCATGGTCTTGGATTTACTGAATTTTACGTCCGAACGTGAACCACAGTTGGAATTGACGCTAATCAAAGGCATTTTGCAAGACTTGATTCAAGAAATTAAGCCACAGTGCAACGCGCAAAATGTTCAAGTTCAGACTCAGTTTCATGAGCGGTTGGATCTGAAATGCGATCCTGATATGCTTCGCAGGGCAGTCAGGAATCTGCTGTTGAACGCGATTGATGCCACGGGTGACGGTGGAATATTAAGGTTGTCGTCGTTGTTGAGCGATAGTCATATTGAAATCGTGGTTGAGGATAGCGGTAATGGCATTGATGACGCCGCTTTAGAAAAACTTTTTGACCCGTTTTACACAACAAAGTCGACCGGAACTGGACTGGGACTGTCGGTCGTGGAACGAATCATGGAAAGTCATCGCGGTCAAGTTCAGGTGTCTCACAGTGAATTGGGAGGTGCCAAGTTCTCCTTGAAATTTTCGCTTGCTCAGATGAATGCAGTTGGGCCCAGTGGTACCGTTGCAATCACCCAGGAACCGCTACATGTAGAAGTGGCATTAGAAGTCGCATCGTCGGTAACATCGTGAACGGATTGTTTTTAGGAATCGCCGGCAGATTTCCCGAACGTAAGGGAAGTGCGGTGATTCTGTAAGCGGCTGACTGCCGTTTGAGTGGCCCTGGTTTGCGGCCGATCCTAGTTTGAAAATTGAAGCACTATCCAAGGACGGATGGATCATGAAAATAAATACGAATCAAATGAATCACGGTACCAGAATTTTGGTGGTGGATGACCATGCGTCGGCTCGGCAAAGTGTCGCAGACATCCTAACGGCGATGGGCCATGGTGTAGTTGCCAAGAGTAGTGCTGTGGAAGCTTTAGCGTATCTTGAATGTAATACCGTGGATTTAATATGCACGGACTTGATGATGCCAGGCATGGATGGGCTTGAGTTTATTCAAGCAATCACCAAGCGGCGGATCGATAGTCAAATTGTGATGTTCACAGCTCATGCGACGATTGATACTGCGGTGCAGGCGATGCGACTTGGTGCATTTGACTACATTGAGAAGCCCTTCGACATTGATCAATTGGAAGACGTCGCAGGTCGTGCGCTGCGGCATGGGCAATTGATTGATCGGCGTAGTTCGGTGCCAACCGGCGATAATCGCTTTCCCGTGATGATTGGTAAAAGTTCGTCGATGCTACAATTGCAGCAAAGAATTGCTCAGGCTGCCCCAACTGACGAAACGATTCTTGTTTCGGGCGAAAGTGGCACTGGAAAGGAATTGGTGGCCAAGGCGATTCATGGACAAAGTCTGCGAAGTGCCAATCCTTGGGTCGGTCTCAACTGCCCTGCCCTATCGGCTCAGTTAATGGAGAGTGAACTATTTGGGCATGAAAAAGGTGCGTTTACCAGTGCAGATGCGCCAAGAGTTGGCCGATTTGAATTGGCCGAAGGGGGCACAATCCTACTAGACGAAGTTACGGAAATCGATTTGGGTTTGCAGGCAAAGTTGTTGCGAGTCCTGCAAGAGCGAACGTTTGAACGCGTAGGATCTAGCCAAACCCGTCCGCTAAATGTACGAGTCGTTGCGTCGACCAATCGAGACCTGCACAAAGAAGTGAAAGAGGGACGATTTCGCGAAGATTTGTATTTCCGCTTGGCCGTAATCCCAATTCAGGTTCCGCCTTTGCGTCGTCGAAAAGAAGATGTACCCATGTTGGCCGATCATTTCTTAGCAATGGCGTGTCAGCGAATTCAAAGAGATCAAGTAAGCGTTTCTAGTTGTGCCCACCAAATGTTGGTCGATTATCATTGGCCAGGGAACGTAAGAGAGTTAGAGAATTTGATGACGCGTGTGGCAGTGCTTCAATCGGGGTCAGGCATCTATGCCGATGATCTGCGGCCGTGGCTGATTGATCCGGTCGTGCAGTATGCAGAAAACGTTGAATGCTTCTCACCTCAGACGCCCTCGATTCCTGTGGGGGTCAGTCTGCAAGAGATGGAACGCAAAATGGTCGAAGCAGCGTTGGATCAATTTCAAGGGCATCGCGAAAAGACCGCTCAAGCGTTGGGGATCGGCGTACGGACGTTGACCAATAAATTAAGGGCCTACGGTTACGCCCCTCGAGAAAAGTCGTTCCTAACCAAAGAACTGCGGGCCGCTTAGGTGACGATCCGCAGCGTCCTTCGGGCAAGTATTTGCAATCTTTGGGCGGTCATCAGTTTAGGCGTCTTGCCCGACCAGGCAGCTAAGGTCTTTCACTCCTTCACGATCCAAACGATGTAGCAAGCGTTTGTTGATATTTCGAATCGACAACGGCCCGCCATAAATAAAACCTGTGTAAACTTGAACCAAACTGGCTCCGGCGGCGATCATTCGCCACGCATCATCACCATCGAAAATTCCGCCAACGCCGATGATCGTCAATCGATCGCCTGCCGCGCGGTACAGTTTACGAACGACTTGGCGACTCTTCTCAGTCAAGGGCTTCCCCGAGATTCCTCCAGCGCCCAGTTGCTGAACCTTGCGATTATCCGTTTTTAGTCCGTCGCGACTGATGGTTGTGTTGGTCGCGATGATACCCGTTAGTTTCGCATCCAAGCAGATTTCAATAACATCGTTCAACTGAGCGTCGTTCATGTCCGGAGCGATCTTGACCAGTAATGGCTTGGGATCGCAATTTTGCTGCCGGGCCAGTGAAATGTTTTCGTTTTGCAGGCATTGCAGTAATTCAAGCAAAGGTTCCCTGTCCTGCAATTGTCGCAAGTCTGGCGTGTTGGGCGAACTTACATTGATGGTCATATAATTCGCGTACTCCCAAAGCGATCGAAAGCTACTTAAGTAACTTTTGGTGGCTTGATCGTTGGGGGTAACCTTCGATTTTCCGATATTAATGCCCAAAATGGTATTGGGTGCATTGGCTTGTAACCGTTGCTTTGCAACATCGGCGCCGGCATTGTTGAAACCCAGACGATTTAGCAACGCTTGATCTTTTGCCAAGCGAAACATTCGCGGTTTGGGGTTCCCGGACTGGCCAACATCGGTGATCGTACCCACTTCAATAAATCCAAATCCCAAAGTAGATAATTCGCGATGCCATCTCGCATCTTTATCAAATCCAGCCGCCAGTCCAACGGGGTTGCTGAAATTCAAGCCCAGTGTGTGAACGTTCAGTCGACGATCGGATACCGTGGTCAGCTTTCTCATCATCGCGCAGTAGCCAGGAACTTTGCAGGATGCTTCAAACCCGGCCATTGCCGCATAATGCACCGACTCGGCATTGGCATTGAACAAGAGCGGCCTGACCAAATGGTTCCAGAACATTTATTTGCCTTCCAGCGACAAAAATTCGCTGTCAAATGATGAATCGTCAAACGACTCGCTGTCAAACAACTCGCTGTCAAACAACTCGCTGTCAAACAACTCGCTGTCAAACAACTCGCTGTCAAACAACATGGCGTCAAACAACATGGCGTCAAACAACATGGCGTCAAACAACATGGCGTCAAACAACATGGCGTCAAACAACATGGCGTCAAACAACATGGCGTCAAACAACATGGCGTCAAACAACTTGGTGTCAAACAACTTGGTGTTGATGGTGCGTTATTGGAAACGGCTTAACGACGGGTGACTTTTTCACATCCGCAATCATGGTTGGCGTCCGTACGGATGATTTACGGCGGCAATTCATGGTTCACCCACTCAAATTTCGGCTGCTGTGTTGCGTTTGCCATTGGCAAATCATTGTGGCTAAGTTTCGCTGAAGTAAAAGGGCGGGTAACGGGCGTTTGTTCGTGCCGAGGGTCTGGGGCCAAGATTGTTTTGTTTCGGTGCTGGGTGAATTTCTAACCGTGGTGACATTCTATACTTTTGGGTTATCCAACGTCACTTAGTTCCAAAACCGCGCCGTACTTGGCCATGACTAATTTTCGCAGTCGATTCAAGCCGTCACCTTCCAGGTTGGGGTCGGTCTGTATTAATTGGCGCGCGTCACTTCTGGCCTTCAACAGCCAAGATTCATCCTGCTGCAGATCTGCAATCAACAGTGGCGGCATGCCATGCTGCCGAGTTCCAAAGAAGTCGCCGGCTCCTCGCAATTTCAGGTCAGCTTCTGCAAGTTCGAAACCGTCATTGGTGCGGCAAAACAAGTCCAATCGCTCGCGGGCTGGTTCGGCCGTCGGTTCGTCTAATACTAGCCCCACGAATCCCGAGTAGCTGCCTCTACCAACTCGACCTCGAAGTTGGTGCAATTGGCTAAGTCCCAGCTTCTGTGGGCTGAAGATTGCCATGACCGTTGCGTTAGGAACATCGATACCCACCTCAATGACGGTGGTGGAAACCAGGACTTGAGTTAACCCACGCCTGACCGATTCCATGATTCGATTCTTTTCTTCACTGGGCATTTGCCCGTGCAGCAATTCGACTCGAAATCGACTAAGTGGGCCATCGATCAATTGTTGATAAACTTTTGTCGCAGTAACGGTGTCGTCGTTCGGATCCGAAGATTCAATTCTGGGCACAACGACAAATCCCTGACGTCCTTGGTCGATTTGCTTGCCAAAGAAGTCCCACCAAGATTCGTGTTTCTCGGGTCGCACAAGATAAGTACCCACCGGCTGCCTGCCTGGCGGAGCGTGACGAATGACCGACAGGTCAAGGTCTCCGAATAATGTCATTGCGGCGCTACGAGGAATCGGGGTTGCGGTCATCACCAAATAGTGAGGGTCGAAGCCACCTTGCTTTAATTTTGCACGTTGCTTGACCCCGAATTTATGGCCTTCATCGATGATCACCAAACCCAAACGCTTCCAAGGGATTTCGCTGCGTATCAACGTTTGTGTTCCAATGACGACATCAATTTCTCCGGCCGCCAGTTTTGCCTGCGTTTGGTGACGTTCGGCCTGTCCAACCGATCCCGTTAGCAGGGCCATACGAACTCGGCTTTGCTTTAGCTGTTTGCTTAGGGTTTGAAAATGTTGACGCGCCAACACTTCGGTAGGGGCCATCAAGGCGACTTGGAAGCCACAGGCGATACTTAACAAAATGCTGTAGATCGCGACCACAGTTTTTCCACTGCCGACATCGCCTTGGAGCATTCGATTCATTGGCACTGGGTTACGCAAGTCTTTACAAACATCATCAATGGCGCTGGTTTGTTCCGGCGTTAATTCAAAGGGAAAGAGCCGTAAAATTCGTCCGCGAATCTTTGCGGTATCATTAATGATGGGTGCATTGGCATCGGACGTCATCTTGGATCGGCGCATCGCCAATCCTAGTTGCAATGCGAAGAGCTCTTGGTAAACCAGACGGCTTCGAGCACGATCCACTTCGGCTTGATTGCCGGGCAAGTGAATGCCTTGAACGGCCTGGATAATTGATGCCAGTTGATGCCGTTGTAAGATCGATTCGGGCAATGCCTCCTCCAGAAGTTCCGCGTATCGATTGGTAAGGTTCGAAGCAATTTTTCTCATGTCTCTCTGCAGCAAACCATCAGTCAATCCGTAAACCGGCCGGAACTTGCCCAGCCAAATAGAATCCGCCGAGGTGTTGTCGCTTGGCGACAGGCTTGTCTTACCACTGGCCGCTGGCACAACAGCGTTCTTGAATGATGGGTCTGCTGGTTGCGAAAGTTCCGGTGCCTCCGGGAGATCAAGTCGCATCATTTTGGGATGAATCATCTCCCATCGCATCGTTTTCCTTTTGGGTTTGCCGCGAACCGCAACCCATGTACCTCGCTGTAAATCACGAATTCCAAACGTTGGGTTGAACCACAGTGCCCGCATCAATTGCATGTCTTGTTCAATCAAGACACCTACGATCACTTTACCGGCTTTGGTCACCTGTCGATCGACTTGATTGATGACGCCTACAACCGTCGCCTCTGTTCCATCTTGCAAGTCGTGAATGTTTGTCGTGGTGGTGAGATCTTCGTAAGACCGAGGAAAGTAGAATAAGACATCGGCCACCGTTCGCAGTCCCAGTTTTTGTAGTTTTTCCGCGCGGTCCGGCCCCACCCCCGAAACAAATTGTAACGGGCGGACCAAATCTTTCGAGTTTACAGGTTTGGGATCTGGCATAGAGAAAGTCAAGTCGTAAGTTGAATCGCCTAAATTTAATTCTCGAAGCGTGTTCGCTACCGTTATTTTGAACTATTTTGCCGGCTGACTAAACCGGGCACGCGAGTCACCACAAATCGAGTATCCCCGCTGTCAAATGTGATGGGCAATCAGCATTCCCAGTCGAACAGGTAAATTCTAACCAACAACCGTCGCAAATCAGACACCCATTGGAATTGATTGAACTATCGACAACCCAGTTCAAACTCTACAATGTAACGGCGAAAACAGGGCCCTGCCTAAGAACGTGCTGCGGGTCGGGTGAAGTATTTTCGGTCAGGGTTTGCTTTCGCTGTTGTGCCTGCCCTGAGGATGCTTGATTTTGGTCGCTTGATTTTCGCCAATTCGCGGGCAATCAGTGATCCCCACCCAATTGGCTGGTTCTGCCTACTGGTTCCGTTTTCATAGCTTGTGTTGTTGGTCCGTCTAACACTCCCTGGTCGATTCCAAAGGGAATTTTTGGCATGTCATACCGCTTGGTCAAGCGAATTTTAGGAGGCTCCAACCTCGAGCAAAAACTAAGGGTGATCTTTGGGATTTGCATTTTTGTGCTGATCGCTTTTTCTTTGTTTTTTGTGAATCGAATCACAGAAGATCTGATTCAGTCCAACATGAGGGCTCGGGCCAGCCAATTGATTTATCTAAAGTTGATGCAAATTCATTTAGGTGAAATCAGTATCAATCCCAATCCCGGCAATGGCCAAATCGATAACCAACGAATCAATCGCGAATTCGTTCAAGAGATCTCCAAAGAGATGTCAATTTCTGTGATCGACTTTCAAGTGATGCATCCCGATCCCGTGGCGCAACAGCTGTTCTACCTGATCCAGCCGACCATGCCAGCAACGGATGCCGAAAGCGAGATTTTAATTCAACTGCTTTCGGCTCGATTGCCATTGGAATCAGAAATTGAAGGCCAACAAAGCTGGTTAGATGACATCGCTCCCATCGCCAAACCCAGTGATGTGGACATCAATTCCCAAGAAACACCAAAGATGGCCACCGAACTATTGGCCGCCGCCGAGCATTTTCCCTCGATCGTTCGCTCGGACGGTGGGCGATACGAATTCTATCAACCCATTTTGTTGAAGCGAAAGATATGTTTGACTTGTCACCAACAAGACACCTCCTTAGCATTTTCATTGACGCCCCAAAATAGCGAATCATTCTTGGGACAGGCGGCAACCGGTTCTTCGCCCAAACCGTCTTTGGAAAACACGTCAACACTGGCCAATACTGGATTATCGGCAAAGGCTGGCCCGGGACAAGCTGCTTCGGGTGACGCCAGAAATGCTTCTTCGATTGATCAGTCGGACCCGCGATTAATCGCACGAATCACTCTGCCGTATCGAAATATTACCGACGCCATCAACCGAGCAAGAGCGATCTTGGCGACGGTTGCGATCTTGACCGTTAGTCTTTGTGTTTTAGCGATTTGGATGGTCGTCCGGTACGTGATTGCCAAACCGATCAAGCACTTGCAAGAGACCAGCGAATTGATCGCAGAAGGCCGTTTGGATGTCCGAGCCAATTTGAGTACAGGCGATGAATTTGAAAAGCTTGCCATTTCGTTTAACAAAATGTTGCGCAACATGATTGAAGCTCAGGAGACGCTTCAGGCCACTAATCAAATATTGGACCGTCGCGCTGATGAGCAAGCTCAGTTGAACATGAAACTGATGGAAATGAATCAAATCAAGAGCGAATTTCTGGCGAACATGAGTCATGAATTGCGGACTCCGTTGAATTCGATTATCGGATTTTCGGAAGTGCTGGAAGCGGCGGACGCGCTTACCAGTCGGCAACGAAGATATGCAACCAACATTCGAAAGTCGGGTCGCCTGTTGTTAGAATTGATTAACGATATCCTTGATCTGGCTAAACTAGAGGCCGGTAAGATGGAGGTGAAGCCCGCAGAATTCAATATCGGAAACTTGATGCATTTGTTGACCGATTTGCTTCGACCGCTGGCCGAAGATAAACGCATTTATCTACAGACGGACGTCGATCCTCAATTGCCCGACCTGTTTCAAGACCAAGTCAAAGTTCAACAGATTTTGACGAACCTGTTGTCCAATGCAATCAAGTTTACTCCCGAGGGCGGCAGAATTCGCATCAGTGCCCACCGAGTGTTGAACCAAGCGGATCGGCAAGCGATTGTGCTACTTACCGTTGCCGATACCGGTGTGGGAATCGCAAAAGAAGATCGAGAGATTATCTTCGAGAAATTTCGCCAAGGCCCTTCGGCAACCGGCGGGAATAATCTAACACGCGAGTATTCGGGAACTGGACTCGGACTGTCGATCGTTCGAGAATTGTGTCACTTATTAAGAGGCGAGGTGACACTAGAAAGCGAAGTTGGCAAAGGCAGCACCTTCTCGGTGCGTCTACCGTGGCGATGGGTGGATCAACCCCGCTTAGATGCTCATTTGACTCAGAAGTTGGATCAAATCATGAAACCAATTCGCCACGATTTGCCAATCCGATCAATGATCGGAGCAGTTGAAAATGAAAATGAGGCACGCGAGGCGATGCCAGATCGAGAAAACGCGCAAGAGAGCCGCCAGCAAGATCGCACCCAAGATCGCACCCAAGATCGCACCCAAGAAGAGATGCCGCCCGCTAGTTGACTAGTTTCCCGAAGCGTACCCGCTTGCCTTGCTGTGTCCAAGTACTTAACGCCCAATGACCTGCGTCCGATTATTTGGGAACACAGCCACAGTACTGAATTTTTCAATACGGCATGTTACCGGTCTGTGTGAATGCGAATTGCAAATTAAACATTCACGGTAGCCAGCCAAGTTTTGTGGTCACGATACCATTGCACACTTTTTGCAATGCCATCTTCCACTGATACCTTAGGCCGCCAATCCAACAGTTGCTGGGCCTTGTCGATGTCAGCCCATGTTGCCATCATGTCCGCCGCATGAAAGTCACGTTGGTCCACCACCGCCTTCTTGCCCAAGTGTTGTTCGATCAACCCGATCACGTAATTCAATTCAACCGGTTGATTGCCACCGCCCAAATTGATGATTTCATAACCCAGAGATTTCGTTGCTAAGATCGTTCCCGCTGCAATATCATCCACGTAGGTGAAGTCTCGTGATTGAGTGCCGTCACCATAAACGATGATCGGGGTCCCTTCGTCAATCCACTTGATGAATCGAAAAACACTCATGTCTGGACGGCCTGCGGGGCCATACACTGTAAAGTAACGAACGATTGATACGTCAGTCTGGTATAAATGGTGATAGGAATAGGCCATCACTTCCGCGGCTTTCTTGGACGCCGCATACGGAGACAACGGAGTGTTCACCGGCAGGTCTTCACGGAACGGCATCGATTGTCCAGCATAGAGACTTGAAGTTGACGCCAGTACAAACTTCTTGATGGATCGCTTTTGCATTTCATCAAGCAAGTTCAAACCGCCCATCGCGTTGGTCGTCATGTAAACAAACGGATTTTCCATGCTGTAACGTACGCCAGCCCTGGCCGCCAAATTGATAACACAATCGATGGTAGCCGAATCAAAAACAGCTCGCGTCGCTGGTCGATCTTCCAAGTCCATTTGGGTAAATGAAAATCCGGGTCGGCCTTCCAGCTGGGCCAGGCGATGCTGCTTGACCGAAACGTCGTAGTAGTCATTCATGTTGTCCACTCCGACAACTTGCTTCCCCGAATCCAACAGAAATTCAGCAACCTTGGCGGCGATGAAGCCAGCACAGCCCGTCACTAAATAACAATCGTGTTCTAGGTTTTCGAATTTCACAATTAAGCCTTACTAAATGTCAAAATGCATTGATCAGTTGGCACTCGGGCCAGGTCGCCTACTCATTCGCCAGGGAAACATTGAAGCCCGAATCGCGAAGCACTGCCAAGCGACGAGCCTGATCCAAGTCGTTGGCCACCATCTCGGCTATCATCTCATGAACCGTTATCTTGGGCGTCCAACCCAGTTTCTCTTTCGCCTTGGTCGGATCACCCAACAAGGTTTCCACTTCCGTCGGACGGAAGTACTTGGGATCCACTCGGACAATCGTTTTACCCAACAACGCCTGCAATAAATCTGCTTCGCGCCGGTCGTTGCAGTGATCGGTAGAAACCGCACCCACAACACCCAATTCGTCCACCCCGGCACCTTGCCAATCAAAGGTGATTCCTAACTGCTTACCCGCCGAATCAAAGAAGTCTCGGACGCTGATCTGAACGCCGGTCGCAATCACGAAATCTTCGGCCTGTTCCTGCTGTAGCATCAACCACTGCATCTCAACGTAATCTTTGGCATGACCCCAGTCCCGCAACGAATCCAAGTTACCCATGTACAGGCAATCTTCCAACCCCATCGCAATGTTGGATAGACCCCGAGTGATCTTACGGGTGACAAACGTTTCGCCGCGGCGAGGGGATTCATGGTTGAACAAAATACCGTTACAAGCATACATGCCGTACGCCTCGCGGTAATTAACCGTGATCCAATACGCGTACATTTTGGCAACCGCGTAGGGGGAACGAGGGTAAAACGGAGTGGTTTCCTTTTGCGGAATCTCTTGAACCAAGCCGTACAGTTCCGAAGTCGACGCTTGATAGAAGCGAGTCTTCTTCTCCAGGCCCAGGATCCGAATCGCTTCCAAGATCCGCAGCGTACCGATCGCATCCACATCGGCCACATATTCGGGCGATTCAAACGAAACCGCCACGTGGCTCATCGCGCCCAGATTGTAAACTTCATCAGGCTGAGTCTGTTGAATGATGCGAATCAGATTCGACGTATCGCTAAGATCACCGTAGTGAAGGAAGAACGACGGATCATCGTGCGGGTCCTGGTAGATATGGTCAATTCGATCGGTATTAAAACTAGACGCACGGCGTTTAATGCCATGCACCTCATAACCTTTACCCAGCAGCAATTCCGCCAGGTAAGAACCATCTTGACCCGTAATGCCCGTGATCAGTGCTTTCTTTTTGTCACTACTCATTGCGATTAAGACTTTCTATGTAGGGGAACTTTGGGGCCTGCCACCCACTAACTAAGGAGTTGTTTCGAATTGGGACTTGGGAGGTTTTAAGAAGTATTGTGGGATCTTTCTAAGTGGCTTTGTGAAGCGCAATCCCCAAGGAGGATTTAGTCCGTTTTCGATCCAAGCTTGGCGATCGTCTCGATTGGCATTCAAGCGATTCTTGATCGACGCGTTGCTTTCACCACCGACTCGCATTTTGACCAGTACTTCAGGAATGTATTTTACTTTGATTTGATGTTTGTACATCAAACGCACCATGCATTCATAATCAGCGGCCGAACCTAAATCGGTTCGGTACCTGCCATATTTTTCGTATATTTCTCTCTTGATGTACACCGTCGGGTGCGGCGGCATCCAGCCCGTCCGAAAACGTCGTCGATCATAATCGCCCGACTTCCAATAGCGAATGATGCGATTTGGGTTCTCCGCATCAACATAAACCAAATCGCCATAAACCGCATCGCAATCGTATTGTTCAAAGGCCGAATTCACAAGATCTAACGCATCTGGTCGTGCTAAGAAATCATCTGCATGTAAAAAACCAATCACGTTCCCCTTAGCTGATTTGATACCTTTGTTTAATGCATCGTAAATGCCATTGTCGGGTTCTCGAATTGCAAAGTTGATCGATTTTAAATTCTGACTGACGACTAAATCTGTGCCGTCATTCGACATGCCGTCGATGACTATGTATTCAAAGTTATCGCAGTTTTGCATGTGCACACTGTTTATAGCGTCTGCCAAAGTAGACACGCGATTAAAAACCGCCGTTACCAGTGATAGCGTTAAACTATCCATGGATTTCGATTGAACGATAAGTGACATTGGCAACGCAAGGTTTAGGATGTGTCAATAACTTTTAGGTAATAAATTTTGGATGGGAAGCGTCTGATTGTTTGTGAAAATTTCAGAATTCAACAAGGGTTAGCCGGCTAGGTTTTTTGTCGCAGTTTCATTGGAATCTTAAGGAACTTGCTGATGATCCAGGTGTAGGCGACCGCATAGAGAACGAACCGTATCAAGCCACCAACCAGGGCATATCTACTGCACAACGCAAGGCAAGTAACCAACGAGATATACCCAACTTGCCAAAGCATGGAATTGCTGACTCGGGCACGGTTTTGCACCTTCTTGGCCATGACGCCCAACAGTGAGAAAATAATGGCCGTTCCAATAAAACCGAAGTCAAGATAGAAATCTGCGAAAACCGAAGTGCCTGTCCCAGAAACCCCTTTACCAACTTTTCCTTGAATCAAGAGAGTCAGCAGCATGCTTGAGCTGGTTTCAGGGGACTGTTCCATTCCAACGAGTCCACGTGCAAATGGGACAATGCCTAACAGTTGCAATAGTTGCATTTTTCCAAAGAAGTAGTCATGTCTTCCCGGAACATAATCTGCGGCAACAAAGCCGCAAACCGAACTGCTTCCAAGATTTACTAATGCAGTGTTAATGTTCGCGATTGGATCCAATTTGACGAGACTAGATGAGCCTCCACGGACCGAAACAATAAGACCTAAAAAGAAGATAAGTGTTGTACCCAGCACTACCAAGGACTTCAGTTTGGCGGGTTTGCGATACTCATTGAATGCGATCATGAATGCCAGAAGAACGTAAACAAGAGTTGAACGATCGCCGTGAAGTCCGATAGCAATAATGGTTGCTGCAATCAGTACCAAGTCCATTTTGGAAATCCCGAATCGAGTGCGACCTGTTTTGACTAGCCTTTCCTTGGAAGCGAATCCCAATGTGCAACCAATGACCGCGAATACTTGTCCCAGTTCAAAGAAAATATTCGCAACAAAACTAATGTTGTTGGTTCCGCTATAGATACCAAAGAATCGGGCTGGCCCAACGATTAGCACAAAAGCCGTGAAACCTAGAAAGCTAAGGCGGATCATTATCTGTCCGAATTTCCCCCAGCGTCGTCTCAATGCATCTGGAATATGATTTTCGGAAATGAGTGGTCGAGCCCGAGAAGATGCAATCACATAGTATCCGGTCAGAAACAGATTTAGGCACGTTAAATACATCGCCAGGCAACTGCAAACCTCACGAGCGGCATCGGCTTCTCGGAAATTCCAGATCTGTATTTGACCATCTAAAACACCGGTTATCCAGTAAAGAAAATAGCCGAAGTGAACAATAGAAAAGGTAGACGTGAAAAGAACATCAACGGTTAGCCAATTTACCGGTTTAGGTTGATTCGATTTTGCCAAAAAAATGACAATGTGCGTTACAACAATCATGCCCAGGCAGATCATTACAAACCAGCGTTCGGGACGTATTGGCGCAATGGAATACAAGGCCAAAGACAAGCAAGCTAGGCCGAAAAAAGCTAGACTGACCGTCGATTGATTATGTGGCTTCATGTGAGATCTGTATTTTGCGATAGATGAATTCGATTGTGAGAAAAATACTAAGCAGGCACTACTATAACAATTCAACGCAATGAGTTAGTTGATTGTTTGGCGGAGCAAGCTAGGGAGTCTAGCATCGGTACTCGTGGTACAAGATTTTTTGCATCCGTTGGATATGTGTCTTTCTCGTAAAGTTAGCCGAATAGAAGTCGATCGTTTTCTTACTCAGGCTTTCAACGAGTTCTGGCGATTTGATAAAACGAGCAATGATTTCGGCAATCTGGGCAGGGTCTTGATAATTGACAAAAAAGCCCGTTTGACCTTCCACAACCTGCTCGACGATTCCACGCCACCTGGTGGCAACGACAGGCAAACCGTTGGCCATTGCCTCGATAATGCTGATCGGTTGCCCTTCAGTGGGGTATTGAGTTGGCAGGATAAATAGGTGGGATGAATCAAACATCTTTTGCTTCACTTCGCCACGAACGGTGCCATGAAAAATTACATGTCGTTTCAAACCAAGTTGATCGACTAAGTCACGAAATTCATCAGCAGTTGAAGGAACTTCAGATGGCCAATCTTCTTCGGACGTTTGAAATGCACCGCAGAAATGAAAGACCACATTGGAAGTCTGGTGCTGGTTCACCAATATTTCGCAAGCGTGCAAGACATCCATAAATCCTTTACTAGGAATCAGGTTGGAAAGGTACAAAATGTGCATGTCTTGCTGATTTTGAAGTGACTTTTGGTTGGTGATCGAACTTGCAATCTCAATCGGGGGTCCATTGGGGATCACCACAACCCTTTCATCAAATTTTGACACAAACCCGAACTGAGTTTTTATTGATTCACCCAAAGCGATGATTTTGCTTGCTCGGTTTAGCGTCACTCGGATCAAAGATCGAAATAATTTTGAACGCTTCTCATAAAAGTCAGCATAACCTCCGCTCTTCAGGTGTAGCACAATCCTTTTCCCCAGAAGCTTGCTCCACCAGACGATTAAGAAGTCCTTAAAGAACCCAGCACGTGAGCACGAAATGGTTAAATAGGTTGTAGTTCCAAGTGGAATGTAAATGAAGCAAAGAACCAGAGGATAAATTAGTTGAAAGGATCGTTGGATCGAGAATTTTCCGGAGCTCACTGGTTCGCCCGCGATTTGTAAATCAATTACGATCGGTTCTTCGCCCAGTTCAAACAAACCTTCGACTAGCGATTGGAAACCAATGGCAACGCCCGTAGCATTTTTTTTGGGAAGCGGACCAATCAAGACTACCTTTGTCACTTTATGAACGCTTTTTGCATGGGGTTTCAAAATCAAGAATCGTAGACTCTACAGGCGGTTGCCTGGAACTACTTTCCTGGGGATATCATCAGGTACAATCCACGATCGATAACTTTGACCGATTTTTGATTTTTCCCATTGTTCGATTCGGGCATTTCGCTCGTGAGCATAGGAATCGTCGTCTTTGATTCCGCTATCGATCGCAAGGTTCTTCATACAAACTGCAAGTGAATCAGAATTCTTGGCGTTGAAGAAAGTTGCCACTTCAGTGGAAAATACGTCTGTGTGCGAGGGGATATCTGAAAGGATTAAGGGTGTTTCAAGTGCCAATGCTTCCATGGCAACATTGGGCAATCCTTCAAAAAGTGAAGTCAAGACCAAGGCCTTTGCCGAATTTATTAGTGGATACGGATTAGCTAAGTACCCCAGAAAGAGAATGGCATCCAGATCGCCGTTGTGCTTAGCCTGTGAAATCAAATTGTCTTTTAAGCTTCCATCGCCGACGAAGACGAGTTGAAAGCCGGTAAAGGTTTTTCGAAATTCATGAAACGCTGCAATGGCTAAAGCGAAGTTCTTTGGTGATTCAAGTCGACCGACACAAATAAAGAAATTCTCTTTGATGAGTGATTCGCTACCTTCGATTCTTGCCAACGATCGTGCCTTGATGGTGTCAAGCTCAAGAATGTTCGGTATCAGAACTGTCGGCCGCGATCCTCTGGCTTGCTGCCAGTATTCGAAACCGCCTTTATTATTGGCGATTACAACATTTGCAAACTTGCCAAGCCAGTTTCTTAACGACCATCGTTGTTTCCTGTTCGTGCTTTGAAACGTGTTGGGTTCTCGCATCAGCCAACGAACTTCTCGGTGAAATGTTGCCCAAAAACAAGCCAAGAAATCGCAGACGGTCACACAGCTAATAATGGTAGACGGACGATACTTGCTACAAATTTTCCAGAACTTTAGCAGTAGCAACGGAGAGCGAAATGAGTGGGTTCCAATGGCGATTCGCTTAAGATTAGGGATGGATTCGGCCTCTAGGTCCACTGGTTGATCAGCCAAACAAAGATGGATGACCGTTAAGCCTTTTCTCGCCAGTTCTTCTGCTACTAACGACAACTGCCGCTCAGCCCCACCTTTTCGAAAGTGAGAGGCTACTACTAATACGACAGGCTTTATTTCATTCGTATTTTTCATGCCAAGCAACTACCTCAAGACTGGATATTTCATCGTAAATCGACCGAGCATCAGCACCTCTATCTGCGTTTGTTTTTAATCGCCGCACAAATCACTCTTGCGCCAAAATGACTGACCGCACGAGGAATCATCGGCATAAAACGCCCAGCGCGAACCAAAATAGATTTGCTGTAACGCATCGCATTGCCTTCGATATGCTGAATACTGAAACCATTCTTCTCAAATGACTCTCTGATTTCAGTTCTTCGTAAATAGTGGGTGCAACTGATTAAGTAGTCGTAGTCTAGTTCGGCCACTTTCTGCCAATCCTTAACCTCGCGGTTGCGTCGGTTTAAACCCAGTCTGGCCCAAAGTTTGATCCAACTTGAATTCTTTATCTTCCCAGCAAAGGGCGTTCCGATGTGAGCTTCTAGAACTCGCCATTGGGCGGGGAAAATATGCATCGACCAGCCATCGGGTTTCAAGACTCGTGAAAGCTCTTGAAGAGTTCCGTCATAGTCCTGGACATGTTCAAACACTTGATCGCTAAACACGAAGTCAAAGTGATTGTCCGGGAAGGCCAGCTTGTATGGGTTCATTTCAATCTTGAGAATGCGATGATCCTCTTGTAAATTCGAAACATATTTTCCGTCTTTGAAATTGATATCGCCACCAAAACAATCGTAGCCCAATTCACAAAAACGCTGTACCTGATTGCCGGCACCACATCCCAAGTCCAGCACGCGGTCACTTTTTGACAGTGGGCTCCCAATGTCTTTGCTGATCGCTATTATTTTTTCAACACGGTCCATATTGTCTGTTCCACATCAGTTGACTAACGCCGCAATCTAACTCAAGGCGATACTTTGTTGCGGCCCATTTCTATTCCAGATGCCTAGTTTGCAATTTTACCCTTTCGGCATCAACGAATGCCCTTTTAAGCTTGGCGTGCCTTCCAACGCCGCGGATGCACCTTTCATGGATATGATTTTTGCAGGTTGACCCGAAACCACAGCGTTATCAGGTACGTCATCGATAACAACACAATTCGGGCACAAGAATGCATTGTTGCCAATATGAACGTTGCCGATTACCACGGCACCTGCCCCAATGAAAACGTCATTACCGATTTTGGGTGCTCCTTGACGCTTCCCGGAATGGACTTTCCCCAGCGTGATATTGTGCGAAAGGTAAACGTTTTCACCCAGAGTTACCGTTGGGTTGACTACGATTGTCCCGAAGTGAGGGATGTAAAGACCGGCTCCCATTTGGCACCCAGGATTGATTTGGATTCCTGTCTTAAGTTGTTGACGCAACACTAGAACGGTCATCAACCGAGACAAAAGCCTCCAATTGGTTCTTCGCAAATGTTGTTGAAAACGCAGTATTAATGTGTACCGAAACCCCGGGAATAATAGGTACGTCTTTAAAACGCTCCTTTTTCCAGCCATTGGATAACGGTTTGCGTCCTTCAAAACGACGCTCCAAAATTCACTCATGTGATTGAGCCAAGTGCAGGTTTAAATAGTGTCAACTGGAAAGCAAACGCCGCATCACGCCCATTACGCGTCGTGGGATTCGGTTCGCGATGCGTAGCCCAAGGGCTGGTAAAGCGATTTTAGACCTTAGGCAGCAATCGATAAGCCATTGGGCATAGTCATAGTTTTGACGCACCACTGCGTTTCTGAATACTCCATTGATTTTGTACGCGATGTACCGGTCCACCAATGCTTGTCGCTGTAGCGGAAGGCTTGGTTTTGCTTCAATCATGCGCTCGATTAATCGAAACCATGTTTTGTCACCTTCCGACGTTGCAGTAGCGGTCAAACTGGTCGCTTGCCCAATTTGATATCGCGCAACCGGAGCAGGCGAAAAACCGATCTCCGGGTATCTAATCGCCAGCTTAAACCAGAGATCCACGTCATGACTTGTTTTCTGCAACTCATCGAAACCGTTCACTTCCAGGATCGCCGATTTACGGATCAACACTGCACCTGTCCAAATCGAGCATCCATCGGCTAACAGTTGCAAACTTTCGTCATACACATGCTTAGTCGGCGAAACTTTGGACGTACCTAGTGAAGATTGTCTGCAAAATTTGCTTCCCTTATAGCATTCGTATCGTCCGAACACCCATGACAATTCTGGATTTAATTCAGCCTGCCTTTTTAGGTCACATAAGTGATTGGAATACCATTGGTCGTCAGAATCCAAGAAAGCCAACCATTCACCACGGCACCTTTGAATTCCATAATTTCTAGCTTGGGATGAGCCTCCGTTTGGCTTTCGGTAAAACGTAATTTGGCTTCCAAAGCTATCTGCGATTGCGGCCGTTCGGTCCTTGGATCCGTCATCCACCACAATGATTTCAAGCGGTGGCACGGATTGATTCAAGACCGAATCGATGGCCTGCTTTAACGTGCTTTCTGCGTTGTACGCAGGGATAACTACCGAAATACTCATGGATTCTTTTTGCGCTACTTAATACAGCATCTTAAGGTTTAGTTGAAATTGTTTTGAAGATGGGAATTCTGGCTTCTGAAATCAAGTCGTTCGTTTCTCGGTGGTCGAAGTTGCCTTAACCGACAAAACTCTTGTCAACGTTCCCAAGAGGCGTCCTTTGGCTCGGCAATGGTCGATCCAGTTGCTAACCTTAGCCCGATGTTGACCTGTTACCCAAAAAATACCAGCCAAAGACGCGTGCCAAACAGCTTGGCTGGTGTGCGAAAGCATCGATCGGAATACCGTGGTGATCCCAAAGTCTTGTCTTGAAAGTTGCGCCGATTTTCCATTTCCCAATGCAACTCCGCCTAGGTATTTCAACGATATTCTTGACTTCGCAACCCAGTGTTTCAATGCTGCGGTTGGTGAGTAGTACATGCAAAACCCCTTTTCCAACGCAACGCGAAGAAATTCTGTCTCTTCGGCCGACAGTAACTTCTTACCGCTTCGCCCAAGGTCAGTGCGAAAGCCACCAATGCAATCGAATACTTTCCGACGAAACGAAAAATTTGCTCCTATTGCCGCGGATGGGGAGTTTACCTGATGTCGTTCATTCCCAAGGTCCAAGCGACTTAGCAGCGAAAAATGACGTTCATCCAGCCAGTCGGGTTGACTAACCTCGTGCCACCATAGGTTTACCCTACCTCCGACCATGTCGGCAGGCGTTTGGTAGTAAGTGGCAATCGTACTACCTAGCCAGTCGGCTTCCAGTGATACATCATCGTCAATAAAGATTAGCACCGAACCGCGGGCTTCTTTCACCGCGCGATTTCTGGCAATACTTAAACCGGGCAAGGGTTCTTGGATTACTTTAAAATCGAACTGGCTATCACTCCGCATTTCTTCGCAAACATCAAGGGTTCGATCTGTGCAGGCATTTGCAACGACGATCACCTCAACAAATTCATCGGCAGGTGCTCTTTGCTTGAACAAACTTGTGAGAGTCTTTTCTAGGACTTCCGCTCGATTGTGTGTCGGTATTAAAATCGAAAAGATGTCTTTTTTCATGTCGCTTCACCCGTGGTCGCTTCACCCGTGGTCTCTTCACCCGTGGTCTCTTCACCCGTGGTCGTTGCGGACTCAAGTTGAACATGAGGCCAAGAATCCATTGAAAATGACTGGATTCCTTGGATCTTATGATAGACACCATCCACAAGGTACGTTGGAATATTTAGCATCGCTGACAGAATACCAACGTGTAAGCGGGTTGAATAAACTGCAGCGGAATCTTTGACGATGCTACAGAAACTGTTCAGATCCAGGAAAATTCGTTGGCTTATGTCAAATGACCTAATCGGTAAGTGAGATAACGAGGGATGGTCGGCAAGGATTCGCTTGATACCACGCTTTGCCAAGGGCGTTAATTTGTTTTTTTTCTCTAACGCAGGTAGTTGGGTTTGTCTCTTTAGAAACAGTCGAATGGGATCTGGTAATACGGTCTTAGCGGCACGCCACATGCTACCGTTCATCGCTTGTGGCGTCGTTGCCTGTACCGAATCCGAATTCAAGGCTTCTGCATCCGAGCGCTCAACGATAAGAATATGGCGACTTCTTCTGTTCTTTCTCAGGGTTTGAACGAGTTTTGAATCCTGGAGGTGGAACGCAGAATCATGGTCTAAAAAAAGCTTGAAATGATTATGGTTATTGATTGAGCCAGCAAGTAATTCAAAACTCTTTTTTTCTCTAGCAAACACGGTTAAGTCAGCGTTTCGGTCCCCGACAAGGTTCACAAAGCTATCTGGCAAGCCATAACTGGTGGGTAAAATCGTGGCCGGAAGATTAGGGCGTTCTCTCAACAAGCCGACGATGTGTTTTACTATCTTATGATACGCCGGAAAAAACGCACCACCTCCCTTGATTAGCAAATGGTCGGCCACGTCTGCCGATCCAACGAGTTGGATTTTATGCCTTTTAAGTTGCTCATGGATTCCAGCCAATATTAAATCATCGCCAAGGTTGCCATTCAACGGATCAAAGAAAACTCGTTTGCCTTTTAGCAAAGCTAAGTGTTCATCGACGTTAAAGTTCTCACGCGGATCGTTCATAAGTGGTCTTGTTCCAGGAAGGAAACAGCTAGGCAGCAAGTGGTATGCTTAATTGGTAGGAGGCAGCAAAAATGCGAATCTCTGAAACCTTCCAGCAAACAGCGTCATTAGTTCCTGAAAAGCAACTGGCATGAATAACCTGGCGGCGATCGGGAACGCGGCCAAGGTTGCAACTGCGATGAAGGAAAGCTGAATCAGTGGAGACGGATCCCAAAATTGCAAGAGAACGCATGGACTGACAGTCGCTAGACCAACTGCCAAGGGCCTGGTAAACAAGCCAAGGATCTTTGAAAAAGCAATGCCGCTTGATCGCCCTGCATATAAAGCCACGCCAAAAGCCATCAACGGGTAGTAAATGCTTACCGCAATTGCCATCCCCGTCAAGTTTCCAACGTAGTATCCGCAGGTCGCAATCGGAAGAAAAAGAGCTGCCGAAACAATAGCCGCACCTAAACGAGCGCGGTATTTTCCTTCGGCCTCCTGAAGAGTTGCTGTGAGCCAGCTGATTGCTCGGGGCGCCATTCCAACACTAAGGATTTGCAAGAGCGGAATTGCAGGCACCCACTTTTCGCCAAATAAATGTATCGCCGGGGCGACCGCGATCGATTGAGCGAAACAAGCCGGAAATACGATCAGCGATGCCATGTTGCAACTACGAAGGAATGCTCGCGAACGACGGTCGGTTTCTACGATTTTGGCATAGGTGGGCAACAGTACGGTCACTAAGCCTTGCGATAACATGGTCATAACAAGGATCGAAAAACTAAACGCAAAGTAATACAGTCCCAGGTCTTTCCGCGAAACCGAAAAGGCGGACAGTATCAAGTAGTCCCCGTAGGTGATCAGGCGTAAAAAGAAATCAGTAAACATCACAATAATGGCAGGACCGACCAAAAACGACCACTTCGGGAAATTTGGATGCCAGCCAATAGCCACTGGCGCTATTTTTCTCAGAATCAAAATCCGGGCAATTCGACTTACCAAAGTTGCTGCCGGAAAACTTAAGGCACCCCAGCCTACGCTTGCCAGGATGACCTTTAAAATGGTTGATGCCGTTACATTACTTGTCTCAAGGATAGCCAGCGACTTGAACCTCAAATCGCTTCGAAGCTTGGCTGAATAGACAACGGCAGTCGATTCGATCAAGGAATTGACCGCAATCAGCACCATCATTAAGAAAAAGTAATGCGGGGATTCTACATTTCCAAATACTATTGCAATGAGCGAAATGCTCAGGATTAGAGTTGAAACCATGCACCCCAATGTCAGTGAAAGCCAAAAAGCTGGAGTCGCCCAAAGACGAAAGCTATTTGGTCTTCGCATCAGTATTCGTGCAATCCCACCGCTACCAAAGACTTCACAAATACCGGAAATGGTGAATGCCAGGCCTAGCAGTCCAAAGTCTTGACGATTCAGCAGCCAGGCCAAAATGAAATTGGCCGAAATCGAAATGACTCTAGCAAGAATCGATTGGCCCGTGATCCAAAGCGTTCCTCCTGCTGCGATTTGGCCCAAAGACTTCGGTTGAGTGGTACTTTCTTTCAATTCAAATTTCAGTAAACAAGGCTTAGTCTGATCCGCAATTTTCGTTTGTCTCTGGACACGGTCGTCGCAGTAGGTCGTTCGGTAACTCCCTGGTCACTCAAACGCAAACGCCTAATGTTAGGAGAACACTAACGCTTGATTTTCAGGTTAGGTGCGTCTTAAGTTTGATCAAATGAAATTCTGCGCAAATTGTCCGCTGCTTCAATTACCATTTATGGTTGGCAATTGCTGCCGAAGTCAAAGATTGGAAGTGGCGAAGGTTCCTTGCCGATAAACTGGCCGATAAACTGGCCGATAAACTCGCCGCTTAGCAACTCTTGATATGGGCAAACCACAAGCGAATCCTAACTTCCGATGCCGTAATATTGGAACCCTTTGTTTCCAAGATTGGATTGCTTCAAAATGTTCCTGCCGTCGAAGACGAAGGCGGGTTTTTGCATGGATTGGTAGATGGCGGTGAAGTCGGCGGTCTTGAATTCGTCCCATTCGGTTAATACCGCGATCGCGTGCGCACGATCGGCAGCGGCAGCACTGCTGCCCACGATTTCCACGTTGTCCTTTAATAGCTTCTCTGACGCCGCAGTCAATCGTCCGTCCGGTCCAATCATCGCCTGTTCTAAGGCGTAGCGAATTTGTTCCTCGGTGACTCGAGGGTCGTAAATCGAAATCTTGGCCCGTTCTTCTAACAAGTCTCTGCACACATAAATGGCGGCCGATTCACGAGTGTCGTTAGTGTCTTTCTTAAACGCAAATCCCCAAATCGCAATCTTCTTGTCAGACACTGTGTTGAACAACGTGCGGACAATACGAGTGACGAAACGACGCTTCTGGTAGTCGTTCATCTTAACCACTTGTTCCCAGTACTCGGCAACTTCGGGCAAGCCAAAATATTCGCACAAGTAAACTAAATTCAAAATGTCTTTCTGGAAGCAGGATCCACCAAAGCCCACCGAAGCCTTCAAGAATTTGGGACCGATCCGCGAATCGGTACCAATCGCGTTAGCCACCTCGTCGATATCTGCTTCAGTTGCTTCACACAAGGCACTGATCGCATTGACCGATGACACGCGTTGAGCCAAAAAGGCATTCGCGGCTAACTTCGATAATTCGCTACTCCAAAGATTGGTGGTCAACAATCTTTCTCGCGGAATCCAATGGGCATACACATCCACCAACGCATTGATGGCGTCTTGCGATTCGCCGCCAATCAACACTCGGTCAGGAGACTGCATGTCTTCCACCGCGGTTCCTTCGGCCAAAAATTCAGGATTGCTTAGCACGTCGAAGGTCGCAGAGTGATTTGAATTCGAAAGGATCGTCTTCACCGCCTCGGCGGTTCGAACCGGCAGAGTCGATTTCTCCACCACGATTTTGTGGCCGCTGGATACCTTCGCAATCTGGCGGGCACATTTTTCTACGAACTCCAGATTGGCCGCCCTGCCCGCTCCGGTTCCAAAAGTCTTGGTCGGCGTGTTCACCGAAATAAAGATCATTTGGGCCTCTTTGATCGATTTTTCGACATCCGTGGTGAACGTCAAATTCCGCCCCCGGCACTCTTGTACCACTTCTAGCAAACCCGGTTCATAAATTGGCAAATCGTCCGAATTCCATTGCGCAATTCGCTTGGGATTAATATCAACCACTTTCACATCAATGTTCGGGCACTGCTTGGCAATCATTGCCATGGTGGGTCCACCCACGTAACCAGCACCAATGCAACAAATCTTCGTAATCGGTGGTAAGCTCATGTTTTTTAAAATCGTAAAGTTAAAGACAAGTAACGTCAGTGACAATAAATCAACGGTCCAGCCGTTGCCTCAAACGCTTCGTAATGTTTGGGAATCTAGCTCTTGCAGGAAATCTTGGTAGGTCGCGCGCAGCCCGTCTGCAAACACAATCCCAGGCTCCCAGCCAGTGGAACGGATCAGCGATATGTCGGTACACTTGACGGGGGTACCGTCTGGTTTCGAAGAATCGAATTCAACGTCGCCCTGGAACCCAACCACTTTAGCCACCAAGCGTGCCAAGTCAGCAATCGAGATGTCAACGCCGGTGCCCACGTTCACCCAGTCCGGCGGTGATGTCAGTCCCAGCAAATGAACCAGGCCAGCGGCCAAATCGTCCACATGCAAGAACTCGCGCCGTGGGGTTCCGCTTCCCCATACCAACACCGCTGGTTGGTCCGAAAGTTTGGCCTGGTGAAACCGGCGAATCAAGGCCGGCAATACATGCGAATTTTCAGGGTGATAGTTGTCACCTGACCCATATAAATTGGTGGGCATCGCGCTATGGAATTCTACACCGTACTGATGGCGATAATGCTGGCACATTTTCAGGCCCGCAATTTTTGCCAACGCATACGCTTCGTTGGTCTCTTCCAACGGGGCGGTCAGCAAGGACGACTCTTGGATCGGCTGGGCTGTCATCCGAGGGTAGATGCAAGTGCTGCCCAAAAACAGAAAGCGTTGGACACCCGTTTTGTAAGCCGAATGAATGCTGTTGGACGCCATTGCCATGTTGTCGTAAAAGAATTCTGCGGGGTAAGTCTTGTTGGCGTAAATTCCGCCCACTTTCGCCGCGGCAAAGATCACCGCATCCGGCCGATGATCTGCGAAGAATGCTTCCACATCCGCTTGGCGACGTAGGTCTAGTTCGCTACTGGTAGCCGTGACAATCTGCGGAACCCCGGCCGCCTGCAAACACCGAACCACAGCCGAACCCACCATCCCTCGGTGGCCGCTAACGTAGATTTTCTGGAATGGAAATGGACTTGGCATGTTCGTTTCGCTTTCAACCCGTAATCGATCGGCTGGCAATTTCGGCGTTATCACTGACCTAAGAACTCAAGTTTCGCGAAACCGTGGCAAAATACAAGCATGACGCAAAATACATGCATGACGCAAAATACAAGCACGACGCAAAATACAAGCACGACGCGACAGCGACTGACCCCCGCCCACCGCTTCCTGCAGGTCGGCACTTACTTCGGGATCGTTCCCGAGCAGGAACAGCCGTTCACGGCACCGCCAGCGCAGACTCCGTCCACCTGGGTGACACTTCCTTAATGAAAAATTCACGCAGTTGATGGCGTGATTCTTCGCGTTAATGGAGTAAAGTCAACCAAAGTGGATTCGGTTCCGCTAAAGTATAGCCAGAATCCGCTGTTTTTTGATTAGCACGGCCCATATTTTGCCCCTCTAAATGTAGGTCACTTTAACGATTAGGCGAAAGAAACTACTTCGAACACCTTTTCGACGAATGATCATGATTTAAATGCTTGTTTTGAGAAAGCCCGATTACGGTCAATTGCCTTAAATGTCATTCCCCAGCGACTCGAAAACGGATCTTCAAAGCGTCTAAGTCAAGCAGTTGAGTCTGGAAAACCGGTCGATTTATCGCGTCGTTCAGCGGCATGCTTTTGATTTGCAGGATCCCCACCAACCGCACCTTCGGATTCATTCAGAAAAAACAAGCCGCATTGCTGGGGTTCAATTCGGGTCGCTAAAGCTGAAAATACCGGCAATTCCTGCTAACTTTTGGCCAAATCGACCCTCCCCAGACGATAGTTCTGACAGCGTTATCGGGCCTGGAAATAGTTCGGGTCGGCTTAGGGGGTTCGGTGTCGTTTGAAACGATCAGGTTGGTGGGTCGACTTCGCATGCACTGATTCGCATAAAACATGATAGGTGAGCACATGCCAATTCTTAAATCTGAAATCGATATCAGTCCGGCGGACTTATTACAACAACCGGCTTCTGACCAAATCATAGTCGATCCCGCCCAAGTGGACCTGCAGGCCGTGCACTGGTGGTGTGTTTACACGCTTAGCCGTCAGGAGAAAGTCCTGATGCGGAAATTGCTGGCCGCGACCGTTGATTATTGTTGCCCGTTGATCGAAAAGAAATCACGTTCCCCCAACGGTCGACTTCGCAGTAGTTATTTGCCGCTGTTCACCAATTACGTCTTTATCCGTGGCAACGATGACGGTCGCCGAGTGGCACTGGCAACCAATTGCGTGCAAACTTGCCAACGGGTGATCTACCCCCAACAATTAGTTCACGACCTAAACCAAATCTATTTTGCCATCCAAAATGGGGCGGCCGTGACGGCGGAAGCACGATTGCAAAAGGGAGATCCGGTGATGATCAAATCGGGACCATTCAAGGGATTCGAAGGCTTCGTTCAGCGACGATCCGGGAAGACTCGGTTCTTGATCCACCTGCGTTACCTAGAACAAGGCGTATCCATGGAAATCGATGAAGCCGCATTGGTCGCAACCTAGAAATAGTCCACCAGTTAAGATCCCCATGTTTCGCGAAATATGGGCCGAACATGGGCCGAAATATTGGCACGACGCGTTAGCGAGTGACCCGCACCCCCGGTTTCCCTGGCTTGCGCCGCTGGCGGGTAGGTAACACGCCTGTTATAGCGGGGGCACTGTTCGTAAAACCGGAAGACCGGAAGACTTGATCCCGTGCCGCAACTTTGGAATGCGGGATGTTATGGTGAACGTCCCGTATCCTGCAGTTTCATGTTATGCTGACTTGCCAAAGTAGGCAGGTCGGATTGGAGCGAAATGGGCTCCGCTTGTTTTATGCTAACCATCAACTTGACGTCCCCACTATGCCATCGAATCATTACCAACAGCTGCTGGAAAAAATTTCACAACACCAAGCAACCATTGGGGTCATTGGTCTGGGTTATGTCGGCTTGCCGCTGATCGACGCGTTCGTCAAAGCAGGATTCCGGACCATTGGTTTTGATGTCGACTTGCGAAAAGTAAATCGATTGCAACAGGGTGAAAGCTACATCGGCCACATCCCATCGCAACGGATCCAAAGTTGGCTGGATCAACAGCAGTTTCAAGCCACCACCGACATGACGCGGTTATCCCAAGCGGATGTGATCCTGATCTGCGTGCCCACACCGTTAACCGACAGTCGCGACCCCGACCTTTCTTACGTGGTGACCACCACCGGATCGATCGCCGCCGCCCTCCGCCCCGGTCAATTGGTTATCCTGGAAAGTACGACCTACCCGGGGACCACTCGCGACGTCATGTTACCGATCTTGACGGAAACAGGATTGATTGCCGGCGAAGAATTTTTTCTAGCGTACAGTCCCGAACGTGAAGATCCAGGCAACCCCGACTTTAGTACCCAAACCATACCCAAGGTCGTGGGCGGCCTAAACGAAAACAGTCTGAATCTGGCCGACACCCTGTACTGCCAAGCCGTGACGCAGACGGTTCGAGTAGCGACCTTAGAAATAGCCGAAGCCTGTAAAATTCTGGAGAACACTTACCGCAGCGTGAACATCGCGATGGTCAACGAATTGAAAGTCCTGTTCCAGAAGATTGGTATCGATATTTGGGAAGTCATCCAAGCGGCCAAGACCAAGCCATTTGGGTTCCAGGCGTTTTATCCGGGACCCGGTCTGGGTGGGCACTGCATTCCGATCGACCCATTCTATTTAAGTTGGGTCGCACGTCGGCACGAAACCCCGACCAAGTTTATTGAACTGGCCGGCGAGATCAACACCAGCATGCCACTTTACGTCGTGCATCAATTGGCCGAAGCCTTGAACCAAGTCGGCAAACCGATTCGCGGCAGCAAGATTAGCATCTTGGGCGTCGCCTATAAAAAAGATATCGACGACCCTCGAGAGAGTCCATCCTTCAAGCTGATGGAACTACTTCAAGAACGTGGCGCGATCCTAAGTTACAGCGACCCGCACATTGCCAAATTGCCCAACATGCGCAGGTATTCGGTACCCGAAATGACGTCCACCACATTGACCGATCACTATCTGCAGCAATTGGACTGCGCGTTAATCGCCACCGACCATAGTGATTTCGACTACGATCAAATCGTCACCCACTGCCCCTTGATCATCGACACCAGAAACGCCACCGCCAAGATCGCCCACAACCGCCACAAAATTCATAAGGCGTAAAAGAGGCAATCGGATGAGATTTGAGATTTGAGAGTCTGGTTTTTTCGTACCACTCTGAAGGGTCCGCCCGGTTTTTACCCCGACAGGGGTCGCATCCACTTCAAACCCAAACACACCGTACCCATCAATCTCAACTGCAAAATCGGATGGGACCTCTTCGGGGTCCAAAATGATTTTGGAGCTCGCAACCGGAGGTGTCGCTTCGCTCAACCCCCGGCTAATGGGCGTAATCCCTATCGGGATACAAAACCAACCCCCCCCGACCGCGAATTGGACGCGTTCATTAATCGGGGCGCAACGCGAAACCGTTCCCCGACCCCGACAGGGGTCGCACCCATTAGCCGGAGGTCGAGCGCAGCGAACACCTCCGGAACCCTCGACGCGTGCGCCTTTTCGACCCCGACAGGGGTCGCATCCACTTCAAACCCAAACACACCGTACCCATCAATCTCAACTGCAAAATCGGATGGGACCCCTTCGGGGTCCAAAATGATTTTGGAGCTCGCAACCGGAGGTGTCGCTTCGCTCAACCCCCGGCTAATGGGCGTAATCCCTATCGGGATACAAAACCAACCCCCCCCGACCGCGAATTGGACGCGTTC